>Ga0206123_10000073_pt1 | contig 83523 bp, 72 predicted proteins | sample Helgoland_Spring_2_FD_160086 | JGI IMG/M metagenome (GOLD analysis project Ga0206123, IMG submission 160086) | Pelagic subsurface seawater microbial communities from Kabeltonne, Helgoland, North Sea - Helgoland_Spring_Bloom_20160316_1 | ecosystem: Environmental > Aquatic > Marine > Epipelagic ...
GCGGCGACCTTGTTGCGCGTGGGCTGGCCGCCGATCTCGGTTGCGGCCTTGAGAGCGCCTGTGGCGGCTTGCCGCGCGGCCGCGCTCGGATCGGCCCCACGCCTGGCGGCCGCTTCGATCGAACTGACGACGGCGGTCGCCGCGGTCTTGCTGATATCGCCGCCGGCATCGTGAGCGCCGTGGACAGCGCCGCGTACCACGGCACGGCTGATGGCTTCGATCGTGTCGGTGCCTGCCTTGGCCAGCGTTTCGATCGCGCTGCGCACGATCGCGGTCGTATTATCGCTATCGATTTCATGGTTGGCGGCAATCGCGCCCTGAACGACCTGTGCCGCAGCCTCGAGCGGCGAGACAGCGATGGTGCTGGCGTCCCGCACCGCGGCTTCGACATGCCGTGTGATCGCCTCGCGGAGGTTGGTCACGATATCATCGGCGCCCTGGATAGCGCCGAGAATACTGTTCTTGGCGTCGGTGCCGAACTTGTTGAGCATCAGCCGGCCTCGCGGGCGGTTTTCGCTCTGATCATCTCGCATGCGGCGGCCGACCGCAGGAATCGAAGGTGTCCGCCGTCGTGCCAGACCAGCTGCGGCCGTTGCCAGTGTTCCCACAGCGGCAATAACGTCGGTGGCGGCGTGATGCGGTCGGTGGTCCCCGCAAACAGGCCCAGCCGGTCGGCGGGCAGGTGCGGTGTTATGGCCATGGGCGATGCGGCTGTGAGCAGACGCCGGGCGTCATTCGGGTCCCAATCGCCGGCGCTGGCGTCGGTCAACAGGGCGCTGGGGGCGAATCGTTCGAACAGACCGACCAGATCGACCGCGGTGGAGCCCGCGACCACCCAGTCCAGCTCGCCTTCGTCTACCAGTCCGGATAACAACGCAGCGGTATAGCCGCCGAGCGAGTAACCGAGCATGCCCACCCGGGCGCCCGGGTTCCGGGCGCGCACCCAGGCCAGCAGCCGCCGGATATCCCAGACGGCCTGAGCCGCCAGATGCATGGTATCCAGGAAGTCGCCGTTGACCGCACGTGCCCCGCTGTTGATGCCGAAACAGCGGGGGCCGTGTAAAGGCAGGATCGGGCAGGCGATATTCAGCCCCCACTGCTGGTGCAGCAGACCCGGCCGCAGAAAGAAGAAATCCACCGGCGCGGTGCCCATCTTCAGACCGTGGATGAAGATCATCCAGTCGCGCGGGTTGCCGTCCGGATGCGGATCGCGATGACGCAAAATACGGGCATGCGCGGTGCGGTTGGCACGATAGCCGAGCCAGCGGTCGCGGCCGGGCTCGTCCGGCCAGGGTTCGTAGCCGCTGGTAAATTGCATGTGCTCGTGGCGTTGCGGCAGGGTTCGGACCCCGATCTGCGGATCGTCCAGCGGTGGCGGCGCGCGATGGTAGGTCTTCGGCTGGGTCAGCCAGCCCTTGTCGGTGAATACATCCAGACCCTGTCTGACCTCGCGGCCGATACGGTCCATGCGCGGACCGGCCGGTAGCGGCCAGGCACTGAACACCACGAAATTGATCCCGAGTTCGTCCGCGGCGGTTTCGGCGATCGTATGGAGCTTGAATGCCGGCTGCGGAATCTCGGCGGGTGTGGGCTCGCGCGCCGGACCTATGAAGCCGGCCGCCAGTAGCGCGGCCAGTGCCAGCACGAACAGGACGAACCCCGTCAATGCGCCCAGCCAGATCGCCATGAGCGGGGCCAGAACAAGGCCGGCGAAGGCACCGCCGGCCATTGTCTGGGTGACCCGGGCATCATCTCCAAAAAACAGCGCGCCGACGCCGGTGGACAGCAACAGTGCGGACGGCAGCGCACCGAAAATCACCGCAGGCCAGGGCGCGGAATGCAGCGCCAGCAGCCAGATTGCGCCAATGCCCACGACGCCCAGCGCGACCCATAAAGTCCATCGTGCGGCGTCTGGCGGTACGGGCGCCGGGTGGCTATCGTGTGCCTCCGGTGTGGCCCTTTCGGATGTCATGACGTATGTGTTGTCGCGCGCGGCATGGCGATGCGTCGGCACGCAAAATCCGTATCGGCGTTGTATCGGCGGGTCACGCCATGCCCAGGGCCTGGGCCAGCGGCACAATGATGCTCGCGCTCTCGCCGACGGGCGGGCCGCCACCGCCGGTAATACCCATCTTGTCGCCGAACAGCACCACCAGCTGGAATACACCGACCACGAAACCCAGCGCGGCGCCGACCGCAATCAGAATCCATTCGTCCTCCTCGAACGCCGGACGCAACATGCCCTCGAATTCCTCGGGCGACAGCGACTGCAGCCGCGTCATGAGGGTATTCTGCAGATCCAGTGCATCGTCGGCGTAATCCTCGACGTGCTTGAGGGCATCCGGCATGTTCTCCACGATCCGGTCGACCGCGGTCTGTTTCATGCGGATATAGTTCTGGGTGCCGACCGTGAACGTGACGAACGGTTTGGCGATGCTGGTCTGATCGTCGATGGCTTTCTGTACGTGCCGCCCGATCATCGCGAATACCTTGTCCGAATAGGGGCCCTTGAGTACCGCCTCGATGATGTTCGAAGGCGTGATCACCTGGGCGGAAACCAGACGCCCGTAGTCGGCGGCCACCTCGTCCTGGCGTTTCATGAACAGGCCCTGGATACGGAACGGGCCGAGCCGGAAGATCTCCTTGGGATTGAAGATCATCTGCAGCGCGATCCAGTTGGTGGCGTAACCCACGGCCAGGCCGAAGGCGGGCAACAGCCACCAGTACTGGAAAAACATCCACACCACCATCTGCGCAATGCCGAACAGGCCGCCGAAGTAGATGCCGGAACGGCCGATGAACTTGAATTCCTGGTAGCCGACCTCCTGGAAGATCCGGTTCAACAGTTCCTTGTCGCGGGTGAGATTGGTGATGACCATATCTTTCAGGTCATACATCTGTTCGATGTTGGTCTTCAATTCCGCCATGATCTCCGCGACGATATGGGGCATTTCCCGGTTGATGCGGCGGTATATCTGATTCTTCACGACGTTGGGCAGGGATTCCCATAGCGTGGGTTGGTGCTGGCGCATGACCTGATCGGTGATGTCCTCGACCATGCTGTTGAGCGGGCCTTCCAGTTCCTCGGCAATACGATCCGGGTCCAGGCGCGCGAAGATTTCCTTCTGGTCGATCAGTTTTTCGGTGATGGTATCCACCGAGATGCTGGCCATCTTGGCGGCACGCCGGGGGATGATGCCTTGCCAGCCGCCGTACGGTGGAAACACACCGATGAACTCCAGCGGATGAAACATCATGTAGATGGCGATGACGTTGGTCACGTAGCCGACAACCGCGCTGATGACCGGCATGGATAGATAAACCCACGGGTTGGCCATGAAATCCGCAAAACCTTCCATAACGTTATGTTCTCATTGTTAATTCGTTATCAAGTAGCCCCATTCCACGCTACCTGGCAGACCCCGTCTGGCAGGTCTGCCAAAGGCCGCGCCCCAGCGTGGATAAAAACGCGGTCGCACGGGTGATCCGAGGGCGCAGTTTCATTTCTTCCTCGATATGGGCGAGCGCCTTGCGGAATGCTGAATCGTTCTCGATGAGCTCGTATTTCGAGCCCAGATTCTTGTCTTCGCTGCCGATATTCAGGAGGTTCAGCGCGCGCAAGTGGGCGATATAGTTGGGCACCTGATCGGTGAGCATCACCCCGGCCTCGTTGCCGACGCGGCTGGCGTTGCTGAGCACCGGGATACTTGTAGTGCCCAGACGGTTGGCCGCTTCCAGATGGCATACCGCGATCGGCGTATCGTCGGACGCGGCCGCCAGAATACGGGCCTCGTCGGGCAGCAGCTGGTCGAGCAGCCTCAGATACAGTTGATTCTCGGCGCTCTCGGGGCGCTGATTGAGCGAGCGCTCCATGAGGGCCTGAAATACCGTGCCGGGCGATCGGCCATCGGTATCGGTGCGGGCTGAAGCAGTGGCCGAGGGCGACTCGTCGTCATGCTGGCGATCCAGACGCCAGCGCAGCTCCTCCAGAAAAAGGTCTTCGGCGGCCCGGGCCTGGCGGAGCGCAAAATTGCCCCCGGGGAGGTGTCGGGCCATGGCGCCAGCCCGCTCGGATAGTGCGTGGAACCGCTGCAACGATCTGGAGGATTGTCCACCCATAGCTGCTTGCCGCCTCCTCCAGTTGTCGCCCTGCCCGCGGATTGCACCGGCGAGGTCTCGTCGCGCCGGATCGGCGCACGGGACGGGCTTGTAATTATCAGTGCCCACTGGCAACAGCAGGCTTTCGAAAACGTTGACGTGCACTCACACCTATTGTCAAGTAAGTTTGTACTGTCGTCGGAACGGCCACGGCGTTTAGAGCTTCTTGGATTAGTGGCGGCAGCAAAAACAAAAACAGGGCGTCAAGTCATGAGCGAACAAGCGATACAGGAATTAAAGGAACTGCTGGCCGCCGAGGATCACGAGGTGGCCTTTCTCGAATATATGCCCGCGCCGGCTGTCAAGACGCTGCTAGCGTCGATTCGAAACACCATCGAGAACGAGTCTGAAACCCTGACAAAGGCCGTGGCGACCGGTACGTCGGCGTTGCCGGCGCCGATTGCCCCACTCGCGCGCGGTATTCTGCGCTGATACCAAGAACAATAAACAGGGATGCCATAGTGGACCGCGAACACATCGATATCGAAACCCGCGCCGAACTGGACAAGCTGGGCCATCTGCTCGAATTGCCCACGCAGGATTTGGTCGGTCTGGCAGACGGGGGCGCCGAGAATATCCGGCGGCTGCGTCAACGTATTCATCAGCGCATTTTCGACGACCGCCGCGACCGCTTCCGGCGGCTGGAAAAGATCACCCGGCTGTTGCCGAAATCGACGCTGGCGCGGTTGGCCGTGTCCGCCTTCGGCCCGCGCCTGTCCGGCCGTCTGGTGGGCGAGATGGACCCCATCCGGGGGTTCAAGATCGCCAAGCGACTGCCGCCCGAGTTTCTCGCGGATACCGCACTGCATGTGGATCCGCCCAAGGTGCGCGAGATCATTGCTCGTCTGCCCGCCGAGCTGATTCGAGATGCCGCGCTGGTGCTGGTCCAGCGCCAGGACTATATCGTGCTCGGCCGGTTTGCTGATGCGTTGTCGGCCCCGGCAATCCGCGCCGTCGTGGGGTCGATCGAAGACGACGCGGTGCTGCTGCATATCGCGTTCTATATGGAAGAGAAACGCCAGCTCACGCGCATCGTCAACATGATCGACAACGATCGCGTGGCTCGCATCATGCGCACCGGAACGAGCCACGACCTGTGGCCGGAGGCGTTGTCGATCATTGACAACGTCGAGCCGGAGCTGCGAGGGCGCCTGGCCAATATCATGGCCGCGCAGGATGAGACCACGCTCGACGCGCTGGTCGGGGTAGCCCACCGGCAGAATCTCTGGGGGCCGGTGTTACGGGGCATGGCCCGCATGAACACCCGGTATTACCGCAAGATCGTGAATCTGCCGGCGGTCAAGGACGAAGCCGTGCTGGGCGGGCTGGTGAATACCGCCTATGCCGAAGGGCTGCTGGAAGTGGCGTTGCCGCTGGCGGAGCCGATGCGTGCCGAATGGCAGCGCGTGGTTGCCCATGCGGCGCTCAAGCAGGGTGAAGAGATTGCCGAGGCCGCGCTCTGGGCCGCGCATAATATCGATCGCTGGGATCTCATGCTCGATCTGTATACCTACACGGACGCCGACGAACGGGACATGCTCGCCCGCCAGTCCGTGGTGCGAAACCGGCGGGTGCTGGAAGCCCTGCTGCGTAACGCTATTCAGGTCAGAAAGGTCGATCTGTTGCTCGACTTCGTCGACCGGATGGACGACGACGGCCAGCGTGTCGCGGCGCTGGTTGCGCTGGATGAAGGCGGCAACGTGCTGGAGTCTATTCTGGACGCCGCCCGGGACAGTAACGCCCGTGGTGCGGTTGCAGTCGCTCTGAGCCGGGTCGATCACGAAAATCTGGAACGTGCAGTGCCGGTGTATCGCCGACAGGATGACAACGAACGCGAAGCCTTCGCTGCTGCAGCCCGCGAACGGGGTGTCTGGGAAAAGTTGGCACCTATACTGGAGGCCGAGACCGCCTGACATCGGCTTGTTCAGCGCGGTTTCCGTGATCTGTTCTCAAGCAAGCCGGGGAATCCCGAGCCACGAGCGTGATCAGGCCCGTTACCCTACAATAGTGTCCTGGGTGCCTACCGGGCGGTCCGGTAGCGGCACGGTGTCAGTTGTCACCGTGTTGCATCAAGGCGCTGATGCGAAAGCCATACCCGCATAGAATAAGTTCTCGCAGCGTCGCCCGGTGGGTGGTTGCGCGTACCTTTCAGCCATGTGTTCGAGCAGATGTCCAGTACACCCCCCCGTACCGCAAGACGCGGCCAGCTTTACGTGATTTCGGCGCCCTCCGGTGCCGGCAAGACCAGCCTGACCCACGCCCTTATCGAGCGCCTGGCGGCCGCCGGACGTCGGGTCCGGTTTTCGGTTTCCCATACCACGCGCGCCGCCCGACCCGGAGAGATCGACGGCACGGATTATCATTTTCTGCCCATGGCCGAGTTTCTGGCCCTGATCGAGGCCGGCGCGTTTCTGGAGCACGCGCAGGTATTCGACCGCTATTACGGTACGTCCGCCGCGGAAACCGAACGCTGGCTCGCCGCCGGTCATGACGTGGTGCTGGATATCGATTGGCAGGGGGCCCAGCAGGTGCGCGAACGCGCGCCCGATTGCGTCACGATTTTCATCCGGCCGCCGTCGCGGGAAGAGCTTGAACGGCGTCTGCGCGACCGCGCTTCCGAGGACGACGCCGCGATCCAGCGCCGTCTGGCCGAGGCCGACGACGAACTGGCCCGCGCCGATGAATACGATCATCAGGTCGTCAATGACTGTTTCGACGAAGCTCTGGATTCACTGGAACGGATATTCCTTGCCACCGGGTAATGCCGCCCGACGCGCCGACTGTTGGCGGTGGCCTGTCGAAGCGGTTACACTACGCGGTTTGACACCTGCCGCGAGATAAGGTTATGGCCCGAGTCACTGTCGAAGACTGCCTGGTTCATGTCGACAACAAGTTCGAGTTGGCGACCATTGCCGCCAAGCGTGCCCGCCAACTGGCGCGCGGCGCCCATGCGCACCTGCCGTGGGAAGGCGACAAGCCGACGGTCATGTCGCTGCGCGAAATCGCCGCGGGTGAAGTGTCCGCCGCGATCCTCGACGAGCCCGAGTTGCCGCCGGTATCGGTGAGCACCGAAACGGTGCAGCCCGCCGGCCCGACCGAAGAAGAGCTCGAGGCCGAAGAGCCCAAAAAGCCTGCCGCGGCGTCCGAAGGCGAAAACGAAGAGTCGTAACACCACCGGAACAATCCCGGGCCAGTGGAAGCCGCTGATGACCAGCGGCTTTTTTGTCCGTGGCGTGAATTCGTAACCGTGCACGAATCACAGTAATCTGACGCAATGGAACTGACAGGCGGCATCACGCGGCTCCAGAGCCGGCTACGGACTTCGCGCATGTCGCGCGAGTACGGGATCGATACGCTCGCCGAACACCTGGAGCATTATCTGCCGCAGCCGGCCATCGCACAGGTACGCGCGGCCTACGAATACGGCGAGCACCAGCACCGGGGCCAGTACCGCAAGACCGGCGAGCCGTATATCTACCATCCGCTGGCCGTCGCGCGGATTCTGGCTGAGATGCGGCTCGACGCCACCACGCTCATCGCGGCGATTCTGCACGACGTGATCGAGGATACCGATGCCGCGCGCGACGAGGTCGCACGGCGTTTCGGTAGCGAGGTCGCGCATCTGGTCGACGGCGTCAGCAAACTGGACCGCGCCCAGTTCCACAGCCGTGCCGAGGCGAACGCCGAGAGCTTCCGCAAGCTCATGCTGGCGATGACCCACGATCTGCGGGTGATTCTGGTCAAGCTCGCCGATCGCCTGCACAACATGCGTACGCTGGAGGGTATGAGTGCGCCCAAGCGCGCGAAAATCGCGCGTGAGACGCTGGATATCTACGCGCCGATCGCACGGCGGCTGGGTATCAACAGTGTGTGCCAAGAGCTCGAGGAATTGGGCTTCGCCAATTTCTATCCGAATCGTTACGACGTTCTCAAGCGCGCCAGCAGCTCGATTGCCGGCGACCGCCGCAGCCTATTGCGCGAAATCGAGGAAACCCTTTCCCGTGCGCTGGCGGCCGAGGGGATCGGTGCCGACGTCCGGGGCCGGCGCAAGAACCTCTACAGCATCTACCGCAAGATGCGCGAAAAGCATCGGCGGTTCCTCGACGTGTTCGATCTCTATGGTGTGCGCGTCACCGTGGATGCCGTGGACGAGTGTTACCGCGCGCTGGGGATCGTGCATCACCAGTATCGGCCGATTACCGAGCAGTTCAACGATTTTATCGCCAATCCCAAGCTCAACGGCTATCAGTCGCTGCATACGACGGTCATGGCGCGTGGCGGGCTCAAGTTCGAAGTCCAGATCCGGACCCGGGAGATGGATCAGATCGCGGAGAGCGGTATCGCCGCCCACTGGCAATACAAGCTCGGCGAGAACGCGGGCAAGCTCGGTAACCTGGATGCGCAGGAATGGTTGGGTCATCTCACGGAGATGGACGCCGGCGAGGGCGATTCGCAGACGTTCGTGGATAATCTGCGCCTGGATCTCTTCCCGGACGAGGTCTATGTATTCACCCCACAGGGCAAGATCATCCGGCTGGCCAAGGGCGCAACCTGCGTGGATTTCGCCTATGCCGTGCATACCGAACTCGGCAACCGTTGTGTCGCGGCGCGGGTGGACGGCCACCTCACGCCCTTGAACAGCCAGCTCGAATCGGGGCAGACGGTGGAGGTCATCACTGCCAAACATGCCCGCCCCAACGCGGCCTGGCTGCATTTTCTCAGGACTGCAAAAGCGCGCACGGGCGTGCGGAATTTTCTCAAGAATCAGCGCGAGGACAAGGCAGAGCGCCTCGGGCAACGGTTGTTGCACAAGGCCTTGACCGACCTCGGGCTATCAATGCGGCGGTTGTCGCGCAGCGAGATCGACCGGGGGCTGGCGGAAATGGATGTAGCCAGCCTGGCGACCCTGTATACGGAGATCGGGTTGGGGCGCCGATTGTCGCCGCTGGTCGCGCGGCATTTTCTGCCCAGTGATGCACGGGTCTCCCGGAACCGGCGGGCCAAGCCGCTCGCGGTGACAGGCACGGAAGGCCTGGTGGTGGAGTTTGCCAAGTGTTGCCACCCGGTACCGGGCGACGCGATCCACGGCCAGGCCAGCGTCGGCCGTGGACTGGTGGTGCATCGTTTCGGTTGTGCCTACTCCGCGCGCAAGGGGGCGTCGGCGGACCGCGTCGAGCTGACCTGGGCGGACAAGGTCAGTGGCGAATACGATGTGGAAGTCCGGGTGACCGCAATCAACAAACGCGGATTGCTGGCCACGCTCACGGCCAAATTCGCGGATTCCGACTGCAGCATCGAAAACATCACCTTCCCCGAGCGCGGCGGTACCTCGGTCGCGATCCGTTTCTTGATCGCGGTACATGATCGCCGGCACCTGGCCAATCTGATCCGGCGGCTGCGACGGATGCCGGAGATCGAAAAAGTCGAGCGCGCATAGTGCCGGGCGGTGGCCCTGTGTGAGAATACGACGCGTCGTAAACTTTCCCAGGTAGCCATGAGTCAGACCCCGAATCATCAGATCATCAGCACCGATACCGCTCCTAGCGCGATCGGCCCGTATTCGCAGGCCGTGCGCACCGGCGACACGGTGTATATTTCCGGCCAGATTCCGCTGGATCCCGCCACCGGCGCTCTTGTCGAAGGCGATTTCGACGCCCAGGTGGAACGGGTTTTCGACAACCTCAGCGCGGTCGCCGAGGCGGCCGGCGCCTCCCTGGCGCATGCGGTTCGTTTGACCCTTTATCTGACCGACATCGACGATTTCGGGGCCGTCAACGCAGTGATGGAACGCCGTCTCGGTACGCCGTATCCCGCGCGTGCCGCGGTCGGTGTGGCGGCCCTGCCCAAGGGTGCGCGCGTGGAGGCCGATGCCATCCTCGCGCTTGGCTAAGCGCGATCCCGTGGGCGTGCCAGCCCTGCGTGCCAGCGATACCTGCACCCGGCTGACCGGCGTCGGGCCGCGGCTGGCGCAACGGCTCGCCGGTCTGGGTATCGAGACCATTGGTGATGTCCTGCTGCACCGGCCGCTGCGGTATGAGGATCGCAGTCGTGTGACGCCGGTGGCGCAATTGTTGCCACAGGTCCAGGCGCTGGCCGTGGTGCGTGTCGAAAACGCGGAAGTGCGTCATGGTCGCCGCCGCAGCCTGCTGATTGCCGCCAGCGACGGCGAGGCACGGCTCTGGCTGCGTTTTTTCCACTTCGCCCCGGCCCAGCAGGTCCGTCTGGCGCCCGGGACATGGCTGCGGGTTTTCGGGGAGCCGCGAGCGGGGCTCTACGGCCCGGAAATGGTGCACCCGGAATACGAGATCGTAGCCGATTGCGCGGCCGGGCAGGCCATTACGCCGCAGCTTACCCCGGTCTATCCGGCGACCTCCGGGGTCACCCAGAAACGTCTGCGCGATATGGTGTCGCAAGCACTGATCCAGCTGGATACACCGGAATTCTGGCCGGAAGCACTGCCGGCCGATATTGCTGCCCATGTGCATCGCATGGCTGCTTCCGATGCGCTGCGATGTATTCATGCGCCCCCGCCCGATGAGGATATCGATGCACTCGTCGCGGGCCGCCACGGCGCGATCGAGCGCCTGGCGTTCGAGGAGTTGCTGGGCCATCAGCTGGGTCTGCGCGCCCGGCGCAAACGCATCAAGACCGAGCGTGCCCCGGCGCTCGGCGACGCCGGGGCCGGCCTGGGGCCACTGTTTGCCCAGCTCGGCTTCGAGCCGACTGTTGCGCAGCGCCGGGTCATCGGCGAGATTCTGGCCGATATGGCGGCGTCCGCGCCCATGTTGCGCCTGATCCAGGGTGACGTCGGCTCCGGCAAGACAGTAGTGGCCGCGGCGGCTGTGCTGACGGCAATCGATAACGGCTGGCAGGCCGCCTTCATGGCGCCGACCGAACTGCTGGCCGAGCAGCACCACGCCAGTCTAGCCGGTTGGCTGGAACCACTGGGCATCGACGTCTGGCTGATCACCGGCCGGCGGCGCAATGACGACGCGGTGGTACAAACCATTGCCACGGGAAAGCCGGGCGTGGCCGTTGGCACCCATGCGTTGTTTCAGGAGGCGGTGACTTTCGGGCGGCTCGGCTTGTGCGTGATCGACGAACAGCACCGTTTTGGTGTCGATCAGCGTCTGGCGCTACGCACTAAGGCCGATCGTGGCGCGCTGACCGCCCATCAGCTGATCATGACCGCAACCCCTATCCCACGCACGCTGGCGATGAGCGCCTATGCCGATCTGGACACCTCCGTTATCGACGAGCTGCCGCCGGGCCGCACGCCGGTGACCACCGTCGCGATCCCGAATACGCGCCGTGATGAAGTGGTCGAACGTATCGGCCGGGCGGTGGCCGAGGGCCGGCAGGTGTATTGGGTCTGTACGTTGATCGAGGCCAGCGACAAACTGGAAGCCCAGGCTGCGGAAGCGGCCGCCGAAGCCTTGTCCACGGCCTTGCCGGATGTGCGGGTCACGCTAGCGCACGGACGCATGCGCGGTCCTGCCAAGCAGCAGGCCATGTCGGCGTTCAAGACTGGCGACATCGACGTGCTGGTGGCGACCACGGTGATCGAGGTCGGCGTGGATGTCCCCAACGCGTCGCTGATGATCATCGAAAACGCCGAGCGGCTGGGCTTGGCGCAGCTGCACCAGTTGCGCGGCCGGGTGGGGCGCGGCCACGTGGCCAGCCATTGCGTGTTGCTTTATCAGCCGCCGTTGTCCGACACCGCGCGCCGGCGCCTGTCGGTACTGCGCGAGACCGGCGACGGCTTTGCCATCGCCCGGGCCGATCTGGAGCTACGCGGGCCCGGCGAAGTCCTGGGGACCCGTCAGACTGGCGCGGCGAGTTTTCGGATTGCCGACCTGATGCGCGATGCGCCGCTGGCGGAGCGCGCACTGGCGCTCGCAGACGATATGCTGGTCTGGCACCCGCGCGAGAGCGACATCCTCATCGATCGCTGGTCGGCCGCCGGCGGGGCTTACGCCCGGGTCTGAATGGTCTGAATCAAGCACAATAAAAACACGACCGGGAGTCCGGATGAAATTCGCCAGCCGTATTCGTAATCTCGTTCAGTTCCAGCTGGAACAGTTCATTCTCCGCGGCGCGGTATCGCGCCTCATGGTCATTGCGCTGGCGATGGCCCTGATCGCTTGTGGCGCTGGCCTGCTGGTGTATGCGGCGGGTCCGGCGGCCAGTTACGAAGACCCGGGAGCGGCGGTCTGGTGGGCGTTTCTGCGCCTGACCGATTCCGGCTATCTCGGCGACGACCAGGGCACGTTGCTGCGGGTGGTTTCGACGGGACTCACCGTGCTCGGGGTGGTGCTGTTCGTTGGCGCGCTCATCGCGACCATGACGCAGTGGCTCGACGATACCATCGAGACACTGGAGGCCGGTTATACACCCATCGCCCAGAACAACCATGTGCTCATCCTCGGCTGGAACAACCGTACCGCCCGGATGGTCGAGCAACTGGTCGATGCGGAAGACCAGGTCACGCGTTTTCTCAGCCGTCACGGCAGCCGACGGCTGCGGATCGTGGTATTGGCACCGCGGGTCACGCCTGCACTGGTGCAGGAGATCAAGGATCGTCTGGGCCGGCGTTTCGACCCCCGCCGTATCATTCTGCGCTCGGGTTCGCCCTTGCGGGCGGAGCACCTGCGGCGGGTGGACTATCGCCACGCGGCGGCGATTCTGCTGCCTGCTCAGGAATTCGAGGCCGATAGCGCGCCCGACGAGCTCACCATCAAGACGCTCATGAGTGCGGCGCATTCCGACAGCGAGCTCGACCCGCAGGATCTGCCGTTGATGGTGGCCGAAATCGTCGATGCGGATCGTGTGACAACCGCACAGCGGGCCTATCCGGGGCCGGCGGAGTTCATCGGTACCCAGCAGATCATCAGCCGTCTGATGGCACAGAATACGCGCCACCACGGATTATCGTGGATATACAAGGAGCTGCTGGGGAGCGGGGACAACGACATATTCATGCGCGACTGTCCGGAATTGGCGGGGCAGCGCCTGGCCGATCTCGCCGGCTGTTTCGAGCAGGCCGTGTTGCTGGGGGTTGCACGCGGCGGTCAGTTGCATGCGCTGTATTCGCAGCCCGACGATACACTGGCCGAGTCGGATCGTCTGGCCTTTATTGCACGTGATTTCGAGGATTGTCGGCCGACCGCGGAACCCGAGGCGCATGCCACGCACGATGGGCCGCTGCCCCCGGCCGAGGCAGGCGAACGCCGGCGGCGCCGGGTGCTCGTGCTCGGCTGGAATCAGAAACTGCCCTCGTTGCTGGCCGAATACGATGCCTATGAACGGGAGCACACGGAAGTCGACGTCGTCTCCCTGGTCGGCGTGGAAGAGCGCGCGACCACCCTGCGGCGGCGAGGCGTCGCGCTTTCGCGGGCCACGGTGCGTCAGATCGAAGGCGATCTGACCTCGCACTACGAGATGGCCGAGCTGAATGTCGCCGACTACGACAACATCATTCTGGTGGCCAGCGACTGGCTCGGTTCGGCGGAGGCTGCGGATGCCCGCATGCTGGTGGGTTTCCTCGTGCTGTCGGGCCTGCTCGAGAGCGTGGAATCACGGCCGCGCATTCTGGTGGAAACAATGTCGGCAGATAACGAAAGCCTGTTCGCCGCACCCCACGTCGAGCGGTTGGTGTCGCCCGAGCTGCAGTCCCGCATGCTCACGCAGGTGGCACTGCGGCGCGAGCTGCACTGGGTCATGGACGAGTTGTTTGACGCCGGCGGCGCCGAGCTCGCGTTTCGGAGTGCCGCAGGTCTGGACGATGCCGGCCAACCGCCGTCTTTTGCGGACCTGCAGCGCTACTGCGCGGGCCGCAACGACATCCTGCTCGGCGTGATGCAACAGGCCGACGGGCAGGTGCCGCGGTTGCAGCTCAATCCGCCCGACCGACAGGCACCGCTGCAGTTGACGGTCGGCGACGAATTGATCGTGCTGGCGGTGCCGTGATTGACCGGCGTCAGGCGCGGGCCACGCAGTACAGGTCGACGCGCTGTGCGCCGGCGGCCCGCAGACATTCGGCCACCGCGGTGGCGGTCTGGGTCGTGGTCACGACGTCATCGACGACCGCGACGTGGCGGTAGGGTAGCGGCCGCAGACAACTGAAGGCCCCGCGTACATTCGCGGCCCGCTGCGCCGCCGGTAGTGCGCGTTGCGGCGAGGTGTCGCGGTTACGCGCAATCATCCCGGTCTCCAGCGGTCGGTCGAGTTGGCGCGCCAGGCGCAACCCCAGCCGCTCGGCCTGATTGAACCCTCGGCGGCGGTAACCGGCCTTGTGCAACGGAACCGGGATGAGCGCCTCCGGCCGCGGCACGTCGGCGCTGACAATGCGCTGGGCCAGCAGATCCCCGAGCAGGCGGGCATGCCCGAGTCGGCTCCGGAACTTGAGGCCACCGACCAGCCAGCGGATCGGTTCGTGATACCCGAATGCGCCGACCGAGTGATCGAAACGCGGTCTGTGGCGGCACGCCCGGCAGCATTCGGTCGGCGAATGCGGAGGCAGGGGGAGCGCACAATACCGGCAGCTGTGCGTCAGCCAGGGCAGGTCCGCCAGGCAGCCGTCGCAGAGCTCGCGCGATAATGGCGCGTCGTCGTGGCACAGCACACAACGCGGGCCGAACAGGAAGTTCTGTATGGTTTTTGACCATTCGTCAATTATTGGGGCGGGCATGGCTTGACAGCGGGCGCGCATTCGCAAAGGCTGGTGCGCTGATATTTCTGTCGTATCTTGCCATGACCGAATCCCTGCATAGCCATGACTTGCGCCACGACTGGCGCGCCGATGAAGTCGCCGCGTTGTTCGCGCTGCCGTTTTCCGATCTGATCGTCCGTGCGCAAAGCGCGCACCGGGCGCATTTCGACGCCAATGCGGTGCAGTTGTCGACCCTGATGTCGATCAAGACCGGGGCCTGCCCGGAAGATTGTGCCTATTGCCCACAGAGCGTGCGTTTCGACACCGGGCTCGAACGCGAGGCGCTTCTGCCGCTTGAGCAAGTGCGCGATGCCGCCAAGCGTGCGCGCGACGCCGGAGCGACACGTTTCTGCATGGGTGCGGCGTGGCGCAGTCCCAAGGATCGCGATCTGGAAAAGGTCATCGACATGGTCACCGCGGTCCGCGACGAGGGCCTGGAGACCTGCGTGACACTGGGCATGCTCAAGCAGCAACAGGCGCGGCGGCTGGCCGAGGCGGGGCTGGATTACTACAACCACAATCTGGATACGTCGCCCGAGTATTATCAGGACATCATCACCACCCGGACCTATCAGGACCGGCTGGATACACTGGAGCATGTACGTGATGCCGGAATGAAAGTCTGCTGCGGCGGCATTATCGGCATGGGTGAACAGCCGGCGGATCGGGGCGAACTGCTGCGCCAGCTCGCGAATCTGCCCGAGCATCCGCAAAGCGTGCCGATCAACAACCTGGTGCAGGTCGAGGGCACGCCCCTCAACGGCGTCGACCCGATCGACGAGTTCGACTTTGTGCGCACGATTGCAGTCGCCAAGATCATGATGCCGGCCTCCTACGTTCGTCTGTCCGCCGGCCGCGAAGAGATGTCGGAAGCTGTCCAGGCATTGTGCTTTCTGGCGGGTGCGAATTCGATCTTCTATGGCGATCAGTTGCTGACTACCGCCAATCCGGAGCATCTGAATGATCTGGCGCTGCTGGACAAGCTGGGCATGAAGCCCGAGGTGCAACCCAAGTACAGCGATATCGAACCCGCCGTTGCGCCCTGCGCCGAGCATCCGCCCCAAGCGGCCACCGAGCCGGCTGCCGAGTCCGCACAGGCCCAATGAGCGACTCGCTGGCCGCGTACTGTCGCGCCCGGCTCGACAGCGTCCGCGACGCCGGACGTTTTCGCCGCCGGCGGGTGATCGAGGGCGGCCATGCGCCGGTCGTGGTCGCTGATGGCAAGCGCTGCGTGAATTTCTGCAGTAACGACTATCTGGGGCTGGCGGCCGAAGATGGCCTCGCAGAGCGCATGGGACGTGCCGCACGCGACGTCGGCACCGGCAGCGCTGCCTCGCAACTGGTGACGGGCTACAACGCCGAGCATGCGGCGCTGGAGGCCGAGGTCGCCGATTGGGTGGGGCGCGAGCGTGCGCTGGTTTTTGCCACCGGCTACGCGGCCAATGTCGGCGTGCTGAGCGCGCTGGTCGGCAAGCGCGACCATATCGTTGCCGACGCACTCAATCATGCCTCGCTGATCGACGGCGCGCGTCTGTCGGGCGCGCGCAAGCATATCTATCGTCACGGCGATACGGCTGCGGCGCGCGAGCAGTTGTCGGCCTGTGAGGAGGGCCATCGGTTGCTGGTGACCGACAGTGTCTTTTCCATGGACGGTGACACGGCGCCGCTCGCCACGCTCTCGGGGCTGGCGGCCGGCCACGATGCCTGGCTCGCGGTCGATGATGCACACGGTCTAGGCGTGTTCGGCGACGAAGGCGCCGGTGCGGTGGCCGAAGTTGGCCTGTGTAGCGTGCAGGCGCCGATTCTGTTGGCGACGCTCGGCAAGTCGGTCGGTGCGGCGGGTGCATTCGTTGCCGGCGATGACGTGGTGATCGAAACCATCCTGCAGAGCGCGCGCTCGTTGATCTTTTCCACCGCACCGCCGCCGGCGCTGGCAGCGGCTGCCCGCGAGGGCGTGGCTCGGGCGCGGGCCGGCGATGATCGCCGGCGGCACGTGCACGCATTGATTGCGCGTTTCCGTAATGGCATGAAAGTGCTCGGTCTGCCGCTGTCGGCCTCCGACAGTCCCATCCAGCCGTTGGTGCTGGGTGACGAAACCACCGCCGTGCGCGCCAGCGATGCGTTGCTGGCGCGCGGGTATCTGGTCGGTGCCATCCGGCCGCCGACGGTGGCGCCGGGTACATCGCGCCTGCGCATCACCCTGACGGCCGGCCATACCGAGGCCCAGGTCGACGGCCTGCTGGAAGCGCTGGCCGAAGCGATCCCGATAGACCCACACGCGCGCTCTCGGGTGCCGGCATGACGCTGGCGGTACGTACCGGGGGCGACGATGGCCCGGATATAGTGTTTTTGCACGGCTGGGGCTTGTCCGGACGCATCTGGCAGTCGCTGGCCGGTCGGCTCGACGGGCTACGCTGGCATTGTGTCGACTTGCCGGGACACGGCGACAGTCCCGGCGGCTACGCCGGGCTCAACAACTGGGTCGATGCCGTGGTCGAAGCTGTCGACAGACCCGCGGTGTATGTCGGCTGGTCGCTGGGCGGCCTGGTCGCGCTGGGCGCGGCAACCCGTCATCCCGAGCGTGTGCTCGGACTCGGCCTGGTCGCCGCGCTGCCGCGCATGGTGCGCGAACCGGGCTGGGACTGGGGCTTGAAGGCGCGGGCGATCGAAGCTACGCGTCAGGGGCTGGCGACGGATTTCGCGACCACGCTGAGCGAATTTCTCATGCAGCAGGTCTTGGGCGAGCCGGGCGCGGCCCGCGCGGTGCGCAGCCTGCGCAACGATTTCATCGATCATCCGCCGCAAGCCGAGGCGCTCGAGCGGGGCCTGGACATTCTGTTCGAGGCCGACTTCCGGGATCGGCTCGGGGAGATCGTCCAGCCGAGTCTGCATATCGCCGGCGCCCGCGACCGCATGGCTAACCCGCAGGGCATGGCCTGGGCCGCCGAGCGCATGTCCAACGCCGAGTTCTGGGAGGTGCAGCGCGCCGCTCATGCGCCCTTCATTTCGCACGAGAAGCGCGTCGCCGATCGTCTGCAGGCCTTCGTCGCGCAGGCGGCTTCAGCACCATGAGCGCCCGCACGATCTTTGTGACCGGTACCGATACCGGGGTGGGCAAGACCTTCATTGCCGCAGCCATGCTGCGCGGCCTGCGCGACGCCGGTTACACCGCCGTCGGTTACAAGCCGGTCGCGAGTGGCTGTGAGGTTACGCCGGACGGGCTGCGCAATGACGATGCGCTGGCGCTGCAGGCTGCCGGCACGTCGGGTTGGGACTATGACGCCATCAATCCGTATGCGTTCGAACCGCCGATCGCACCGCATATCGCGGCCGCCGATGCCGGTGTAACGGTAGAACGTGCGGTGCTCGATGCGGGGCACGCGCGTCTCGCTGCGGCCAGTGACTGGGTCGTGGTCGAGGGGGCTGGTGGCTGGCGGGTACCGTTGTCACCGCATTTCGATTTTGCCGATTGGGCCAGCGCGCAGGCGTGGCGGGTGGTGCTGGTGGTTGGCATGCGTCTGGGATGTGTTAATCATGCGCTGCTGAGTGCGACAGCGATTGCTGCGCGTACGCCGCTGCTGGGCTGGATCGCGAATAGTCTGCCGCCGTGTCAGCCGCGGCTGGAGGACAATATCGCCTGCCTCGAGCGCACCCTGGACGCGTCGTTGCTGGCGCGTATCGGCATCGATCCGGCCCCCGGTCTGGTGCTGCCCGCACACGGGTGGTGACCCTGCAATCCGGGGGCAAAAGAATTCATTTCGGTTTGCCAGCGCAATAGCGCATCGCATAAACTCTCGCACCGGAGGACACGGCAGGATGTCGAGCCTACTGGAAAGCGATTACCCGACGCGTCGGCTGGTTATAGCGCCGAATGGGTCGTTATCGGTTGCCCAGGCCCAATGGTTTTTCGTCGGCATGTGTGTGGTGTCGTTCAGCATCGCGGGATTCGTCGCCGCCTGGGGGTTGTGGCTTGTATGGCCGTTCGCCGGGTTGGAAATGTTGGCGCTGGGCGCGGGTCTGTACGTGAGTCTGCGTGACAACGGCTATCGCGAGATCGTGAGCGTTTACGAGGACCGTATCGAGATCGAAGCCGGTCTCAACGAGCCGCAACGCCGCTGGGAGTTTCCGCGCCTGCTCACGCAGGTGCGTCTTACGGCGGGCCCGTATCGGCACAGTCCGTCCCGGCTGTTGGTGACACGCCACGGCCATGGTTGTGAACTGGGCCGTTGCCTGTGCGAAGACGAGCGTGCCCGGGTCGCCGAGCGGCTGAAGTCGTGGGTCACCGCAGTGGAGCTGTCGGAAGCTGTGAATCACGGCTCCGATGAAGCGTTTTACAGAGAGTGATTATGAGTAAAATCAGCATGTTGTCTCGGTCAGGTCTGGCGTTTCTTGGCGCGCTGGTGGTATCGCCCGCGCAAGCGGCCTGGACGCTCAACATGGACAAGGGCGTCACCGATTTGACCGCGCAGGTGTTCGACCTGCATATGTTGATTTTCTGGATCTGTGTGGTCATCGGCATCGGTGTGTTCGGTGCGATGCTCTATTCGGTGTTCATGCACCGCAAATCGCGTGGCGTCGAGGCGGCGCATTTCCATGAGTCCACGCTGGTCGAGATTGTCTGGACCGTGGTGCCGTTCATCATTCTGATTGCGGTCGCGATCCCGGCGGCCGGTACGCTGTTGCAGGTGGAAGACAGCAGCGATCCGGACATGACCATCCGCGTCACCGGGCATCAGTGGCTGTGGGAATATGACTACGTCGATACCGACGTGCATTTCTTCAGCCGGCTGGACAAGGACAGCAACCGCGCGCGCCAGCAGGGTTCACGTATCAACCCGAAGGACGTGCCGCACTATCTGCGCAACGTCGATAATCCGATGGTGGTGCCGGTCGACAAGAAGGTCCGGCTGCTGCTGAGCTCGGGGGATGTCATCCACGCCTGGTGGGTGCCGGCTCTGGCGGGCAAGAAGGACGCCATCCCCGGCTATATCAATGACATGTGGTTCAAGGCCAACGAGACGGGTACCTATCGTGGCCAGTGCGCCGAACTGTGCGGGCGCGGCCACGCCTTCATGCCGATCGTTGTGAAGGTGGTATCTCAGTCGGATTACGAGGCCTGGGTGGCCGAGCAGGGCGGCGATAGCGATGCCGATTCGCAGCTTGCCGAGGGCCAGCCGAGTGCGGAACAGACCAACGCGGACGCCCAGACCAGCGCCGACGACAACACGGCCACGCCCGGTGATGCCGCCGGCAACGGCGGTCAGAGTGACGACGCGGGTGGCGATAACGCGGACAGCGACGAGGCGAGCGCGAGCGCAGAGACCGACAAAGAGGCCAGCAATGAAGCTGGCAACGACGGTGCCGCGAGCAACAGCGAGCCGTCGGGCGACGATGCGGCGGCCGACGACAAGGAGGCCGGCTCGGGAGAATTGTCCAAGGCCGATCTGATGGCCGCGGGCAAGAAGGTCTACGGCAATATTTGTGCAGCTTGCCACCAGGCCGACGGCAGTGGCCTGGAAGCGGCCGGTTTTCCCTCCCTCCAGGGCAGCCCGGTCATCAAAGGACCGGCCGCGGAACATATAAGGCAGATTCTGAATGGCAAGAACGCGATGCCGCCGTACAAGGGCACGCTGGACGACAAGCAGATCGCGGCGGTCGTGACGTACGAGCGCAACGCGTTCGGGAACGATAGCGGCGACGTGATTCAGCCATCCCAGGTTGCCGAGCAGCGATAAATCAGCCCCTTTCGAGGTGGTTCAGGAGTTTTTGATGAGCACTGTCAATCCGACCGATACCCACGGCCACGGCCATCACGATGACCACCATCATGGTCCGGTCACCCTGGCCGACGGGATCTGGCCGTACATGAAGCGCTGGATCGGTACGACCAACCACAAGGATCTGGGTACGATGTACCTGATCTTTTCGTTCACCATGCTGTTCATCGGCGGGTTGATGTCGCTGGTCATCCGGGCGGAATTGTTCGCGCCGGGGATTCAGGTCGTCGATCCCGGGTTCTACAACGAGATGATCACCCTGCATGCGTTGGTGATGATCTTCGGCGGCATCATGCCGGCATTCGTGGGCCTGGCCAACTGGATGGTGCCGATGATGATCGGCTGCTCCGATCTGGCCCTGCCGCGTGTGAATAACTGGGGCTTCTGGATCCTGCCGTTCGCGTTCACGATGCTGCTGGGTACGCTGTTTGTTTCCGGTGGCGCGCCGGCTTCCGGCTGGACCATGTATCCGCCGCTGGTGATGCAGACCGGCAATGCCCTGCCACTGACGGTGTTTGCCATCCACTTGGCGGGCATTTCGTCGATCACGGGCGCCATCAATATCGTCGTGACCATCCTGAACATGCGTGCCCCGGACATGCCGCTGCTCAAGATGCCGATGTTCGTGTGGTCCTGGCTGATCACCGCCTATCTGTTGATCGCGGTGATGCCGGTGCTTGCCGGTGCCGTGACCATGCTGCTGACCGACCATTTCTTCGGCACGACCTTCTTCAACGCGGCCGGTGGCGGCGATCCGGTGCTGTATCAGCATATCTTCTGGTTCTTCGGGCATCCCGAGGTCTACATCATGATCCTGCCGGCCTTCGGCATCGTGTCGACCATCATCCCGACGTTCTCGCGCAAGCCGTTGTTCGGACACGATTCGATGGTCTATGCCCTGGCCTCGATCGCGTTTCTTTCCTTCATCGTCTGGGCGCACCACATGTTCACCGTGGGCATGCCCGTGGCCGCCGAACTGTTCTTCATGTTCGCGACCATGCTCATCTCAGTGCCGACCGGGGTGAAGGTGTTCAACTGGGTGGCCACGATGTGGCGCGGTTCGATGACGTTCGAAACGCCGATGCTGTTTGCGCTGGGCTTCGTGGTGATGTTCTCCATCGGCGGCTTTTCGGGGCTGATGCTGGCGCTGACGCCGGTTGACTTCCAGTATCACGACTCCTACTTCGTGGTTGCCCACTTCCATTACGTGCTGGTGCCGGGCGCGATATTCTCGATCATCGCGGCCATCTACTACTGGGTGCCGAAATGGACCGGTGTGATGTACAGCGAGAAACTCGGCCAGTTTCACTTCTGGTGGAGTGCGGTCTGGATCAACGTGTTGTTCTTTCCGCAGCACTTTCTGGGGCTGGCGGGCATGCCGCGGCGCATCCCCGACTACGCCACCCAGTTCACCGATTTCAACGTGATCTCGTCGATCGGTGCCTTCATGTTCTTCATCGGCCAGTTCGTGTTTATTTACAACATGATCATGTGCATGCGCGGCTCCGGCACGAAAGCAACCGGCCGGGTCTGGGAAGGCTCGCGTGGCCTAGAATGGACGGTTGCCTCGCCGGCGCCGTATCACACTTTCGAAACGCCGCCGAAGATCGACCCACGGGAACTGGCATAAAACGGAGATTAATCGCGATGTCACCCAAACGTAAGAATATCGCGTTGGCGTTGGCGCTCAGCGGTATCGCGGTCGCGGTTTATGTCGCGTTCTTTTTCGAAATGGCGGCGCGCTGAACAGGCGTCGGTGTAAGCGCGATACGATTCACATGGGCGTGCGCTATCGGGCGGCGCCCGGGGCCAGCTCGGGATTACGATAATCCGTCGATAGGGTAGCGGCCCGAATCCAGGATCAAGAACACAGGACTACAGCAATGGCCACTCAAACCAGCGAACACAAGTATTACGTACCGGAACCTTCGCCGTGGCCGTTCATGCTCACGGTGGCGCTGTTCCTCATGCTGGGCGGTGCCAGCTTCTGGCTCAATGGCAATACGGCAGTCGCGCCGTATCTGGCCGCTATCGGGCTGGCCATGGTGCTGGTCATGGTGTTCATCTGGTTTCGCGACGTTGTCCACGAGAATCTGGGCGGGGTCTATGGTCATCAGGAGGACATGACTTATCGCTGGGCGATGGGTTGGTTCATCTTTTCCGAAATCATGTTTTTTGGCGCTTTCTTCGGTGCCTTGTATTACACACGCATGATCGCGTTGCCCTGGCTCAATGGCGAAGGCGAGAAATTCTTCACCAACGTCTATCTCTGGCCCGGTTTCGAGGCCGGTTGGCCGTCCAACGGGCCTGGCAATATCGGCGGCGACTTCGAAACCGTCAACGCCTGGCACTTGCCATTGATCAATACATTGCTCCTGTTGACGTCGTCGGTGACGATAACCTGGGCGCACTGGGGCCTCAAGGAAGACAATCGTTGGAAACTCTGTCTGGGTCTCGCGGCGACTGCGGCGCTGGGTGCGTTCTTCCTGTACTGGCAGGTGGTGGAATATATTGAAGCCTACGAGCATCTGGGTCTGACCCTCGGCTCGGGTATTTACGGTTCCACGTTCTTCATGCTGACCGGCTTTCATGGCGTGCACGTGACGCTTGGCACGCTGATGCTGGTCATCATTCTATTGCGCTGCCTGAAGGGGCACTTCAGTTCCCACGACCACTTCGGCTTCGAAGCTGTGGCCTGGTACTGGCACTTTGTGGATGTGGTCTGGCTGGGCCTGTTCGTGTTTGTCTATATACTCTGATCGGCAGCGGCACGTGCCGCCCGTGAATGGCGGGCGCTCGCGGCAGGACTATTTATTGTCCGAGGTTGTGCGGCTGGATTACGCCTGTCAGCCAGCCGAGCACCAGCAGGCCGATCAGTGTGAGTGACAGTGCGATACGCCAGGTCAGCGCTGTGACGGTTCGCTGGCTCTGGCTGCCGTCGCGTATCAGGAATACCAGGCCAGAACCCAGTGCGGCGAGGATCGCGATCAGAAAGGCGATGACAAGTAGTTTGGCCATATGCGCGTAAGAGGATATCGGTTTGCACCCCCGGTGTGGGGCGTGCTGGTATTGCTGGTGGTCGCGGGCGCGCTCTGCACTCTCGGGGTCTGGCAGATGCAACGCGGCGAAACGAAGGCGGCCATACTAGCGCAGCACCAGGCCGCCGGCAAAGCGGAAGTACGACCGTTGGCCGCTGCGCTTTCGGATGTTGCCACGGACGATGTGCAGCGCGAGTCGTTGTATGACCATCGTTACCGGGTTGCCGGACGTGTCGACGGGGCGCACCAGATTCTGTTCGATAATCAGGTATTCGACGGACGCATCGGTTACCGGGTATGGACGCCGCTGGTGCTCGATAACGACATGCGCGTGCTCGTCGACCGTGGCTGGGTGCCGCTGGGGCCGGGCGGGCGTGCATCGCCACCGGATCCGGGCGCGCCGGAAGGCCGGGTCGAGATGACTGGGCGCTGGCGCAGCCTGCCGCAGCCGGGTTTGCGTCTGGGCGGCGAGCACGCCTGCGAGCAGCAGGGCTGGCCGCGGGTTTTGAACTTTCCCGAGGTCGCGCAGGTCCGTTGTCAGTATGCATCGCCGGTCGCCAACGGCTTGTTGCTACTGGATGAGAACGATAGCCGTGGCTTTGCGCGCGATTGGCAGGCCCAGCTCAAGCGGATGCCGCCGGTCCGGCACTACGGCTATGCGCTGCAATGGTTCGCCATGGCCATCGCGGTCGCGGTGATTTTCGTGGTCGTCAACCTCAAACCCAATCGATGAAGCCAGTCCGATGAAAACCCAATCCCGAGCCCGGCTGAAGTTACTGGGCGTATTTCTGATTTTCGTGGTCCCGCTTGCTGGTGCCTATCTGTTGTATTACGGCCTGTCCTACGGCAGCGCCGGTACCAATCAGGGGATGCTTGTCGATCCGGTGCAACGGCTGCCGGACCTGACGTTGCGCGGGCGGCAGGGCGACACGCTGCCGAGTGGGCAGCTGTTCGAGCAGAACTGGACCATTCTGCAGGTCGCACCCGACGACTGCGGCCAAGCTTGTCGCCGTAGTCTCGACGAAACCCGCCAGATCAGGGCGTTGCTGCATCGGCGCGCCACACGGGTGCAACGGATATTGTTGACGGATGGCAGCGAAGCGGCGCCGCGATTCGATAGCCAGCCCGACCTGTCCGTGTATCAAACCGATACCGCGCCGCTCATGAGTCTGTTCGAGCAGCAACAGGCGGACGGGGCCGGTGTGGTGTATCTGGTCGATCCCTTGGGCAACTGGATGCTGTATTACCCGGCGGACGGCGATGGTAGTGCGCTGTTCAAGGATATCAAGCATCTGCTCAAGCTATCCCATATCGGTTAGATTTTCGGCCATGGCATTCCGACTCAATTTCGCCACGCTGTGCCTGACGTTTGCCGTGATCACGCTGGGTGCGTTCGTACGTCTGTCGGACGCCGGGCTGGGGTGTCCCGACTGGCCGGGCTGTTACGGCCATCTCGACGTGCCCACCGCACAGGCGGATGTGGCCGCGGCGAATGAGCGTTTTGCGCACCGGCCTGTGGAGGCGCCCAAGGCCTGGAAAGAGATGATCCACCGCTATGCGGCCGGCACCCTGGGGCTGCTGATTTTGGCGATGGCGTTATGGGCGCTCAGGCGTAGCGACAATCCGCACCAGCAGCGTGCGCTGCCCTGGGTGCTGCTCGTGTTGGTGATATTCCAAGCACTGCTGGGCATGTGGACCGTCACGCTGCTGCTCAAGCCGCTGATCGTGACCGCCCATCTGCTCGGCGGCATGGCGACGTTCGCGTTGCTGGGGTGGTGCCTGTTCCGTCAGGGACCGATGTTCGCCGGGTATCGGGCGGTGGCGCGGGGCGGTTTGCGCATGGCCGCGGGCATTACGCTGGTCGTGCTCATCGTTCAGATATTCCTCGGTGCCTGGACCTCGACAAACTACGCGGCGCTCGCCTGTCCGGACTTTCCCACCTGTCAGACCTATTGGTGGCCTCCGACCGATTTCCCGACCGCGTTCACGCTCTGGCACGGCCTGGGTATCAACTACGAGTACGGCATTCTCGACAGCATTCCACGCGCGACCATCCATTGGACCCATCGTATCGGGGCGCTGGTCACCACGCTGGTAATGCTCGTTCTGGTGGCGTTGTTGTGGCGACAGTCCCGGACCGACCGCCGTTGGGGGAAACTGGCGCTGGCGTTGCCCGTGGTGCTCGTGCTTCAAGTCTCGCTGGGTATCTCGGTGGTGGTCTTTCACTTGCCTCTGCCGGTCGCGGTTGCGCACAACGGTGGCGCGGCCCTGTTATTATTGGTGGTCATGGCCATCAATCATGCCGCCTGGAATGCGCGCGAACATGTCTAGCTCGAGCGCCGCGCTGAACCGTCCGAGCCTGTCGCAGCGGCTCGCGGATTACTACGAGCTGTGCAAGCCACGGGTCGTTTTGCTGATCGTGTTCACCGCCATGGTCGGCATGTTCCTCGCGACACCCGGCATGGTGCCGATCGATGCGCTGTTGTTCGGCACACTGGGCATCGGGTTGATGGCGGCGTCGGCCGCGGCGGTCAATCAGATGCTCGATCGCAAGGCCGACCAGCGCATGGCGCGTACCCGCAAGCGCCCGCTGGTGACCGGGCATCTCGACATGATGCAGTCGGCGCGCTTCGCTGTGGCCATCGGTGTGCTGGGCATGGCGGTTCTACTCTGGCTGGTCAACCCGCTCACGGCGTGGCTGACTTTGATAACGCTGATCGGGTATGCGGGTGTATATACCGTCTATCTCAAGCGCGCCACGCCGCAGAACATCGTGATCGGCGGGGCCGCCGGGGCTGCGCCGCCGGTGCTCGGCTGGGCGGCGGTTACGGGCACGATCGACCCGCATGCGCTGATCCTGTTCCTGATCATATTCATCTGGACGCCGCCGCATTTCTGGGCACTGGCGATCGAACGGCATCGGGAATACGCGGAAGTCGATATTCCGATGCTGCCGGTGACCCACGGTCTGGAATACACGCGCACCCAGGTGCTGCTGTATACCGTGCTGCTGTTTCTAGTGTCGTTGTTGCCGTTTGCGACCGGCATGAGCGGTCCGTTGTATCTGGTCAGCGCTGTCGGGCTGTCCGGCTGGTTCCTGATCTATGCCATCCGGCTCAAGTACGCGCCCAGGCCGGGGCTGGCCATGCGCACCTTCGGCTATTCCATCGTCTATCTGATGGCGATTTTCACTGCGCTGTTGGTGGATCATTATGTGCCGGTGGTGTTTGCCTAGCCGGCGGTTGCCGAAAGCTTCAGATTTCGTGCGGCCCGGGGTGTTCCGTCAAAAGGGCCACCACCAGTGGCCGGGATGTTCCAGTTCGTTGCGACACCCCTTCAGCTGCTGTGCATAGCGGCCGGCACGGGCGTCCACGCGACGCGCGGTGCGCTGCAGCCAGGGCTTTTTCCTGAAGCTGCCGCGCCGGTAACCGGCCTGACCTTCATGGTAGGCCAGATACTGACGGTAGGCGTCCCATTTCGAGATACCCGCGCGTGAGTTGCTCTGGTACACATACCAGCCCACGAAGTCGGTCGCATCCGTGAAATCGTCGCGATCGGCCCAGCGGTTGCCGGTATCGCGCTTGTACCAGTCCCAGGTGCCGTCCAGTGCCTGGGTATAGCCGTAAGCGGAACTGATATGGGTCCAGGGGATGAACCAGAGCAGGCGTTTGCGCGGCGGCCGCGCATCGCCCACGAACCGGGACTCCTGGTACATGATGGCCATCTGCACATGAATGGGCGCGCCCCAGCGCTCGAACGCATGGTTGGCGTCATCGAACCAGCCGTCCTTTTCGTGGAAGATATTGCAGACGTTCTGGGTTGCGCGCGGCGGCGAGGTTACGCATCCCGACAGCAGAACAATGGCTATGAGCAGAAATGAGCGGTGCATCACGCAAGGTTAGCAAAACGTGAGAGCCGATGATGCGGGCGAGGACTGCCTATTGCGCTATAATGCGCGCCCCGTGCGGCAGGGATGCGACAGCCTCAGCCGCTTATATAGGCATTTTTGGCATAAGAAAATAAATAAATAGAAGTTTTAATTCGAACGCTTGGCCGCTATCCTGCTCGGGCGTTTGCAGGTGGACCCGCGACGACACCGGATATTTCGATGAAGGCAGCACCGATCCAAGAACATACCAGCCCGCTGGATGCCCAACAGGCGCAGCAGTTGACCGCGCTCATCGAGACATTGACGCCGATGCAGGTGACCTGGATCAGCGGCTATCTCTCGGGCTTGAACGCGTCCAGCGCGACCGGCGAAGTCGCCGCTCCCGCGCCGGCACCGGCGGCCCAGAGCGCGGCCAGCGAGCCGCTGACGATTCTGTATGGCTCGCAGACGGGTAATGCCGAGGATATTGCCGAGCAGCTCGCCGAGCGTGCCGAGGCCGCCGGGCTGGCCGTGACGGCCTGTGACATGCTCGATTACAAGCCCAAGGACCTCAAGAAAGAGCAGAACGTCATCGTTTGCGTGTCCACGCACGGTGAGGGCGATCCGCCGGACAACGCCGAAGAACTCCATGCGTTCATCTACGGCAAGAAAGCGCCCAAGCTCGAAGGCCTGCGCTTTTCCGTGCTTGCATTCGGCGATACCAGTTACGAGCATTTCTGCCAGACCGGCAAGGATTTCGACGCCCAGCTGGAAAAACTCGGTGGTGAGCGCGTGACCGACCGCGTCGATCTGGACGTGGATTTCGACGATCCCGCCGAGGCCTGGATCGGTAATGTCGTCGAAGCGTTTGCCGACAAACTGGGTGGCGGTGAAGCCCAGGCGCCGTCGCATCCGACGGTGACGGCCATGCCCGGCGCGGGCGGCGCGACCGAAGCCGACAGCTATTCGCGCAAGAACCCGTATTCCGCCGAGGTGCTGGACAATATCGTGCTTAACGGCCGGGGTTCGGACAAGGAAGTCCACCATATCGAGCTGGACACCGAGGATTCCGGCCTGGTCTGGCAGCCGGGCGACTCGCTCGGCATCATTCCCGAGAACGAACCCGGGGTGGTCGAGGAACTGATCGCCAGTCTGAATTGCGCCCCCGATGAAAAAGTCACCGGTATCGACGGCGAGGTGACGCTCGAGCATGCGCTGTGCCATCAGTACGAGATCACCACGCTGACGCGCCCCTTGATCGAAAAATACGCCCAGCAGGCGGATAACGACAAACTCAACAAGCTGCTGGAAGAGGATCAGCGCGAGGCGTTGGCCGAGTACATGGACGGGCGCTTCATCGTCGATCTGGTCGAGGATTATCCCGTCGAATCCATGAGCGGCGAGGATTTCGTGCGCCTGCTGCGCAAGCTGCCGCCCCGGCTGTATTCGATCGCCTCCAGTCATGCCGCCAACCCGGACGAAATTCACCTCACGGTGGCTGCGGTGCGTTACGAGACCCATGGTCGCGCGCGTCACGGCGTGGCTTCGATCCAGCTCGCCGACCGCAGCGAGGACGCCAAGCTGCCGGTCTATATCGACCGCAACAAGAATTTCAAGTTGCCGGAAGACGACGACGCGCCCATCATCATGATCGGGCCGGGCACCGGTGTGGCGCCGTTTCGGGCCTTTCTGGAAGAGCGCGAAGAGCGCGATGCGTCCGGCGACAACTGGCTGCTGTTCGGCGCCCAGCATTTTCTCACCGATTTCTATTACCAGACCGACTGGCTGCGCTGGCGCAAGGACGGATTCCTGACCCGCATGGACGCGGCTTTTTCCCGCGACCAGGAAGAAAAGGTCTACGTCCAGGACAAGCTGCGCGCGGCGGGCAAGGACATCCACGATTGGATCGAGCGCGGCGCCACGATCTTTGTCTGCGGCGACGCCAACGCTATGGCGCACGATGTGCACGAGGCGCTGCTCGAGATTCTCGGTGAGCACCGGAATCTCGATGCCGACGGTGCCGCGGATGCGCTCAAGCAGCTGCAGAAGGAAAAACGCTATCAGCGCGATGTCTATTGATCCAGGCCTCTTGCAGCGCCATATCCTTAGAAGGTTAGCGGCTGAAATCACCGATTCGAGCGACAAGCCATGAGCGACGATAAACAACCCTCCGACGTCGAACGCATCAAGCAGGCCAGCAACTATCTGCGCGGCACCATCGCCGAGAGCCTGGCGGACGATCTCACCGGCGCGATTGCCGACGACGACACCCAACTGACCAAGTTTCACGGCTTCTATCAGCAGGACGACCGCGAACTGCGCTCCGAGCGCAAGCATTCCAAGCTGGAGCCGCATTATCAGTTCATGGTGCGTATGCGCCTGCCGGCGGGCGTGCTCACGCCCGAGCAATGGCTCACGGTCGACGAGGTGGCCAACACCTACGGCAACCGCACCATGCGCATCACTACGCGCCAGACCTTCCAGTTCCACGGCATCTTCAAGCATCAACTCAAGCCGTTGCTGCAGACGCTCGACAAGGTGGACCTGGATTCGCGCGGCGGCTGCGGCGACGACAACCGCAACGTCATCGCCAACACCAATCCGCATCTGTCGGCCATGCACGCCGAGGTCAACGACTGGGCCAACCGCATTTCCGAGCACCTGCTCTGGAAATCGCGCGCCTACGACGAACTCTGGCTGGGCGCCGAACCGTCGGACACGCCCGACGAGGAACCGCTCTACGGCACCACCTATCTGCCGCGCAAGTTCAAGATCGCGATCGCCATCCCGCCGCAGAACGATGTCGACGTGTTCGCCAACGATATCGGCCTGATCGCCATCGTGGACAATGAAGAACTGGTCGGCTTCAACGTGGCCGTGGGCGGCGGCATGGGCATGACCCACGGCGAGCCAGAGACCTACCCGCGCCTGGCCTCGACGATTGGCTACTGCGACAAGGACCGCGTCATGGACGTGGTCGAGCATCTGGTCAAGATCCAGCGCGATTACGGCGACCGCTGCGATCGCAAGCACGCGCGCTTCAAGTACACCATCGACGACCACGGTCTGGACTGGGTGCGCGAACAGCTGGCCGAGCGCAGTGGGGCGCCGCTGGAAGATGCCCGTGATTTTACCTTCGACGACAATGGCGATCGCCTCGGGTGGGTGGAGGCCGACAACGGCACCTCGCACGTGACCCTGTTCGTGGAAAACGGCCGGTTGGCGGATTTCACCGGCGACGACGAAAGCGGCTACAAGCTCATGACCGGGCTGCGCGAGCTCGCGAAGGTGCATACCGGTGAGTTCCGGTTGACCTGCAACCACAATATCATCGTCGCCAACATCGCGCCCGACAACAAGGCCGCGGTCGAACAGGTCATTGCTCACTACGATCTCGATGACGGCAGCCGCGGCTCAGCGCTGCGCTACGCGGCGATGGCCTGCGTGGCGTTTCCGACCTGCGGGTTGGCGATGGCCGAGTCCGAACGCTATCTGCCGAGCCTGATCGACAAGCTAGACCACGTTATGCGCGATGCCGGGCTGGCCGACGACGCGATCGTCATCCGCATGACCGGTTGCCCCAACGGCTGCGCGCGCCCCTACATGGCCGAGATCGGCTTCGTTGGCAAGGCGCCCGGCAAGTACAATGTCTACCTCGGCGCGTCCTTTAACGGCGACCGGTTGAACAAGCTCTATCGTGAGAACATCGGCGAGGACGAAATCCTCGCCGAGCTCACGCCGATGATCGAACGCTATGCCGATGAGCGCAACGAAGGCGAGCATTTCGGTGATTTCGTCATCCGCGCGGGTATCATTGCCGAAACCACCGAAGGGCGATTCTTTCATGACAATGCCGGTGCGCTGGAAACAGCCTGACGCGGGTTGGCGAATGGCCGCGGGCCTCGTGCTTGCGGTGACGGTGCTCTTGAGCGGCGGCGTCGCCTTCGCCCAGAACGAAGCCGGTGAGCAGGCCGCGCGCAAGCAGGCAATGATCCGCGATCTGGTCGCGCTGACCGATGCCGAGCAGTTGGAAGCCATATTCTCGCGCCAGTTCATCGATCGCGTGGCGAATGCCGTGGCCATGTTCCGCCCGGATATGGATCCGGCGACCATGCGCGTGGTGCGCGTGGTGCGCGAGGAATCCACGGCCGTGATTCGCGAGCGGATCGAATCCGGCGATGCGCTGTACTCGGTGCTGTACCCGGTCTATGCCAAGCACTTCAATATTGTCGAGCTTAGCCAGCTGGTCGAGTTTTACCAGTCGCCGCTGGGCCAGAAGCTGGTTCGGGTGTCGCCGCAACTGCTGACCGAATCGCTGTCGCTGGGTCGGGAATGGGGGTTGTCGCTGGTGCCCGAAATCATCGACCGCGTGCAGACGCGCCTGGCGGAGCAGAACTGAAGACGGTCTTTTACCCAGAGGCGCCAGGGCCCGAAGAGCGGACGAGTAGAGCGATCAATGCGTCCGATGCAACGCCGGCGAGCGAGCAGTGCCATGTTCTTCGGCAATCCCGGCGATGCGGTTTTACTTATACCTTTGTGTCTTCGCGCCGCTGCGTGAGACAACCGCTTACCGGTTTGTTCCGGTCTGAATTGTTTGCCTTAATCTGCGGACTCGGCTTTCCTGTCGGGCCGGCTTTCCCACTGCCCCACCCCGAGAAAGATCATCCGCAGTTGTTTTTCGGCGCGCAGCATCAGTTCGTCGTAGGTGGGATCGTCCTGATCGACTTCGAGAATCCGCTCGGACAGCGAGATCACCGTATTGACTACCAGTCCCGCGATCATGCGCAGGTCGTCGCGGTCGATATGGTCGAAGTTGCCGAATCGGCCCAGATCGTCCGCCAGCTGATTCACCAGAATACGAATCTCTTCATGGATGGCCGCGCGCATCGCGGTAGAACCGGAATAGCGTTCCTTGACCGCGAACTGGAACAGCAGGCGGTTGTCGCGGACGTGCTGGGCGAACAGCTCCACTGAATAGCGCACCAGCCCCTTGAGTGGTAACTGGGAGAGATCGGCCTGGCGCATGATCTGGCGCAGTTCGCCGAAGGTTCGCTCGACCAGACTCAATCCGAGGGCATCCATATCCCCGAAATGACGATAGAACGCGGTCGGGACCACGCCCGCACGGCGGGCGATGCGGCGCAGCGAGATGGCCGAGAAGTTGGCCTCGCTGGCCACCAGTTCCAGGGCTGCCTGCATCAACGCCTCGCGCGCTTCGCCGCGCCGCGGATGCGGGCGACGGGTTTCGTGGCTTAGGGAGGATTTGCGAGCTGTTCGTGTCATACGTTCATTCATCGCGTTTCGCGTCGGGCTGCGACGCTGATCGGCCATCGCCTTGCAGGGGCGCACAAGATGTGCGGTGTCGTGGGCCGGACTATAATAACTGTTTAGACCCATCGGCAGTTTGCTGGTTTGAGCCCGTGTGCTGGGTACATGTCGTTGCCGGATCGATGCAAACCCAATACGCTGACAGCAACCGATGATCATTTTTCGGATCGACGCGTCACCTATGCTCAAGTTTCTTGAAACCCTGAAGGATTCGGCCGAGTCGACTGTCGACTCGGCAGCGGTGCGGGTCGAGAATGTGCACCGCCTGATCGGGAACTACGTCGGGAGCCAGGCACGGCGGTTCAATCCCGGGGCCGAGGATGAAGCTGACTCCGCGCCGCGACCGACCATCTATGATGTCCTGCGTGGCGTCAATCGCGAGATTGGCGAATTCGGCACTGATATATTCGAGATCATTGACGATGCCAAGTCACGGCGTGACCTGGAAAACGAAGACAACGACGACGCGCCGTAGCCGCCGACGTCGGCTCTGTCGCGACCGGCCGTCGCGGCGTAAAATCCTGACTTGTCGCCTCCTTAGGATAAAAAGTTGCCGGTGATGCGGGTAAAGCGCGATTTCTTCACCCCCGGGCCGGTGCCCGGCCGTCCATTGTTTGCGGCCGTGCTCCTGTGGCTGGCAACCGTTCTGATGGCGACCGCGTTGGCCGATACCGGGGCCGGTGACAACGCGCTCGCCGAGGACATCAAACAGCTGCAAAACCGGGTCGACACGTTGCAGGCGCGCGACGATATCGAGCCGGCGGTGCGCGAACGCGTGGCCGAAACCTATAAACAAGCCATTGCGGCCCTGAATTCGGCGCAGAGCAACCGCGACCAGAGTGCCGAGTTACGGGATGAGGCGCGTGACGCGCCGGCCCGGATTCGTGAACTCAAGGCCCGCCGCAAGGCGCTGGTACAGCCATCGGCCGCCGATGAGCTGGGCGACAAAACAGTTGTGGCCTTGTCGTCCCGGGCGGATACGATCAGCGCGCGTCTGGCCGATACCCAGGCAACGCTGTCGGACCTGCGCGACCAGCTGGCGCGACTGGCCAAGCGCCCGGAAGCAGCGCGCAATGAGCTCGACGAGGCACGGGAAGCGTTGCAGGCACTGGAAAATGCCGCGGGGGCCGATAGCCGGGCGGCCGGGCCATTGGCCGAGGCCGAGCGGGCACTGGGCGGCGCCCGGCGGGAATCGATCACCAGCGAGATCGCGCGACTGCAACAGGAACTCAGCAGTGTGGACAGCCGCGGGCGGGTGCTGGAGGCACGCCGGGCGCTGGCGGAAGCCCGCTTGGGGCGCGATACACAAGCGCTTGCCGCTGTTCAGCGCGCGCTGGGCGAGCGCCAGAGCGATACGGCCCGTAGTCTGCGCCGCGACAGCGAGCAGAAACTCGACGAATTGCGTGGCGTGGCACCGCCGATCGGCGATGCCGCGCAACGCAACGTGGAGCTGGCGCGCCGGCTGACCGAGGTCATCGATCAGAGCGAGACCCTTGCGGATCGCCAGGTCAGACAGCGCAAGCGCGTCGAGGATATCAAGCGACGCCTGAATCTGGTCCAGCGTCAGCTTGATATCGGCGGCCGCTCGGTCGCGCTCGGCGATGTGCTACGCGACCAGCAGCGGCATCTGGCCGAGCCGGCGTGGGAGGCTGGCGGTCCGGCGCCCGGCGAGGTGCCGGATGTCGCCGCGGCGGAGTTGCAGCGTTTCCAGCTCCAGCAGGCACAGGCATCGCTGGACGATATCCCGGAGGAAGTATCGAGCATCGTGCGGCATTCCGCGCAAGAGTCGGATACCGCGATGAACGCCGGCGAGCGCCAGTCTCTGACGGCGTTGCTTCGGCAGCGGCGAGTGATTCTGGAACAGCTCATCGATGCCGAAAGCCGGTTCATCGATATCGGACGCGACCTGCGTGCGCTGGCGCAGCAGTACGATAATAGCCTGGCGGCATTCAACCGGTTGCTCGACGAACGCCTGTTCTGGTTGCCATCCTTTGCGGCGGTGCCGCTCGACTGGTTTGGGCAGGTCGCGCGCGATCTGCCCTGGGCGTTCGATCCGACGTCGTGGTGGCGCGCACTCAGCGCGATCGGTACCGGGGTGGGCAACCGCCCATACCTGGCGGCGCTCGGACTGTTTGTGATCGGCGTGCTGGTCGGGGCACGGCGGTTTTTCAAGCGCCGGCTGCGCCGCCTTGCGGAACCGGTGGGCAATGTCCGCCACGATACCTTCTGGGTGACGCTGCGCGCGGCGCTCGTGACGGTGTTTCTGGCTGTTCCTCAGGTGCTGGCGTTACTGTTGGTCGCGTGGCTCATGCGCCAGACGAACGACCCGGAGATATTCACGCTGGCGGTGGCGGCGGGAGTCGTCCAGATCGCGACGCTGATGCTGTTCATCGAACCGTTTGCGCAGGTCTGCCGTCCTAACGGCCTTGCCGAGTGCCATTTTCTCTGGACCGACGAAGCCCGTGCCGGCTTGCAGCGCATGTTGCGCTGGCTGTTGTTGTTGCTGCTATTGCCGAGTCTGTTGATAGCCATGGCCGAGGCCTTCGACGACGAGGCCCGCCGCCAGACCATCGGGCGGGCAGCGTTCATGTTCGGTTCGCTGGCGATCGCGTGGTTCTCCTGGCGCTTGCTGCATCCTGTGCGTGGCGCGTTGGCCGACGTGCTGGGCAGCGACACCAAGTCGCACTGGCGTCTGGGCTATCTCTGGCTGCCGCTGGCCGTCGGGCTGCCCCTGTTGTTGTGCGGTCTCGCGGCCTCGGGCTATTACTACACGGCCCTGCAACTGCAGACGCGATTTTTCTATTCCGCCGGTCTGCTGGGCGGCTGTCGGGTGTTCTATAGCCTGATCGTGCGCTGGCTGACGGTGGCCGAACGCCGGTTGGCGCTCACGCGGGCGTTACGCAAGCGCGAGGAAGCCCGTGAAGCACGCGCCACCCGGGAGGCTGCTGCTGCTGCCGGCGAGGGCACGCCGGACAACCTCGATACGGTCGAGATCGACCTGGTCCAGATCAGCGAGCAGACCCGCGGCCTGATCCAGGTCGTCATCACGCTGATCGTAGCCGCCGGGCTGTGGTTGATCTGGGCGGATACCCTGCCGGCGTTGCAATTGCTGGATGATGTCGTGCTCTGGCGCTATGCCACCGAGCTCGACGGGGCGACCCAGCTCACCAACGTGACGCTGGGGTCGCTGATGCTGGCCGTGGGCGTCGGGGTGATTACCGCGCTGGCCGGGCGCAACCTCCCGGGCTTTCTTGAAATCACCGTGTTGCGGCGATTCTCGATGGAGGCGGGGAGTCGTTATGCGATGGCGACACTGTTCCAGTACGCCATTGTCATCATCGGTTTGCTGGTGGCTGTCGGGTTGATCGGACTGCGCTGGTCCTCGATCCAGTGGCTGGTCGCGGCACTTGGCGTGGGCCTGGGTTTCGGCCTGCAGGAAATTTTCGCCAACTTCGTTTCCGGTATCGTGATTCTGTTCGAACGCCCGGTGCGCGTGGGCGATACGGTAACCGTGGGGACGCTGACCGGCACGGTCTCGCGGATTCGTATCCGTGCCACGACCGTTACGGATTGGGATAACAAGGAGGTGGTGATCCCGAACAAGACCTTCATCACCGAAACGGTCATCAACTGGACACTGACCGACGACATCACCCGCTTGATCATCCGCGTGCACCTGGCGCTGGATACGGATACCGATCTGGCCGAGCAGTTGATCATGGAGGCGATTCAGGCCGAGCCGGTCGCGCTCGAGACGCCGGCGCCCTCGGTGTTCATGGTCGGATACGACGACAGTGCCCTGCAGTACGAAGCGCGGGTGTTCTACCACGATCTGTACAACCTGCTGCCGTTGCAGCACGCGCTCTACAAACGCATCCACGCCGCATTCGCGGCCCACGACGTGGTGGTGTCGTTTCCCCAGCAGGATCTGCATTTGCGCTCGGTCGACGACTCGTTTGCCCGCTTCATCGACAAGCGGCGGGAACAATCGCGCGACGACGACGCTGGCGATAACGGGACGGCCCCGGCCTAGCGGGCGTTTCAGGAAACCTCGGGTACCCGCGGCGGCAGCGGCTCGGGAAAGTAGGCGAACAACCAGGTTTCGGTGATCGCGGTATCGCCGCGTATCAGCAGGCACCGCAGCTCGACCGGTTCGTTGTCCGGCGGCGATGTGCCGCTCCAATCGAAGAAGACGCGCCAGCGCGGGGTGCCGTCCACCTGCTTCGGGTACGGATTGACGATTTCGCCGTGACTGGCGCTGATCTGCACCTGGATATTGCCGTCGTCGCCGAAGTCGGGGTCCAGATCCGCGAGCGGGCCGCCCTCGAAATCGATCACGAACTTGCGCGCCAGCGGCGGCTGGTCGCGGTACGTGCCGGGTTCGCCCGCGCGCCCGGTACGGGTCGATACCACACGCGCGACGGGCGTCGGGTGGGGTTGTTCGGCGCTCCAGTACAGGCGGTAATCAAAATGCCGGGCGCTGCTTTTCTGGCCGCCGTCCGTGGGGACCCAGAACGCATTGACGTTGTCGTAGACTTCCTCGTCGGTCGGTAGCTCCAGCAGGCCGACGTGGCCAGGACCCCAGTCGCCTTCGGGTTCGACCCACAGGCTGGGCCGGCGCTCGAAGCGGACCCGCGGGTCCTGATAGTGGTCGAATCGGCGGTCGCGCTGCAGGAGTCCGAACCCGCGGGGGTTGTCGTCCCCGAAGGCGCTGTAGTGGCTATGGCGCGGGTTGTCGAGTGCCCGCCAGAGGCGCTCGCCGCTGCCGGTCACCATGGCCAGGCCGTCGCTGTCGTGGATCTCGGGTCGCCAGTCGGCGCCGCGGCGCGCATTGGTTTCGGAAAACCAGAACATGCTGGTCAGCGGCGCGATGCCCAGACGCTGGATGGATTCGCGCTGAAACAGCCGCGACTGGATATCCATGACAACATTGTCGGTAAGCCGGCATTGCATGCGATACGCGCCCGTGAGCCGTTCGCCTTCGAGCAGGGCGCAGATCGTGATTGTATCGTCGCCGGGCCGTGGCTTGAACAGCCAGTATTCGGAAAAACGGGGAAACGTTTCGTCGCTGCCGTAACCGGTATCGACCGCCACACCGCGGGCCGACAGGCCGTACTGGTTCAGCGCGCCGGAACTGCGGAAATAGCTTGCGCCCTTGAATGCCAGCCGTTCGCGGTCGGTCGTGCGGTCGCGTATGCGCAGTCCGGCAAAGCCCAGATCGGCTGGTAGGCGTTCGGCCAGCTCGGGGTCGTCGTATTCGAACAGGTCGGGGTCGTAGTCGATCGGACGCGCGGCGCCGTCATGGTCGACGACATGGATGGCGACCGGCTGGCGCGCGTTTTTATCCAGATGAAAGAACTCGACCACGAAGGGCAGGTCACTATCGCGCCAGAGCGCCCGGTCGCGACGTGTGTGGATATCCCGGAACACCGCGTAGCCGAGTTCGTCGAGCAACGCGTCATAACGCGGCTCGGGCGCTGAGTAGGGCGTTGTGGCGAGCTCGCGGGCGTGCTCCACAAGACGGCCGAAGCTGAAGCCGGAATCCGTTGTCTTGTGGGTGCCGTCACGGGTTACAGCCAGTGACGACAAGGGCCAGGAGCCGATCACAGAGGTGCCGGCTGCCGCGCTTGCGGCCAGCAGCAGCCGGCGTCGTCGTTGATCGGTACTCACACGGTTTATGCGCCCGTTCTCGAACGGTAGGCTACGCTCAGGCCGCGACCATGGCGCCGCGCAGCTTCTTGATGGCGGCCACTTCGAGCTGGCGGATACGTTCGGCCGAGACAGCGTACTTGTCGCCCAGCGCCTGCAGGCCGATCTTGCCGTCCTCGCGGAGCCAGCGGCTTTCCAGGATGTCGCGGCTGCGCTCATCCAAGCCGGTCATGGCCTGCGCGAGATTGGCGTGCTGATAGGTCTGCCAGTCGCCGTTTTCGACATCGGCGGCCGGATCATAGCCGTCCTCGGCCGACAGATAGTCTTCCGGGGCATAACCGCTGTCATCGTTGGCCGAAGGCAGGGCATTGTAGGATGCGTCACCGCCGGACAGACGGCGTTCCATCTGCAGCACGGTTTCCGGCTTGACGCCGAGATCGCCGGCCACGGCCTGCACTTCCTTGTGGTTCATCCAGCCCAGGCGTTTCTTGGAGCTGCGCAGGTTGAAGAACAGCTTGCGCTGGGCCTTGGTGGTGGCCACCTTGACGATGCGCCAGTTGCGCAGGATGAACTCGTGGATTTCGGCACGGATCCAGTGTACGGCGAACGAGATCAGGCGCACGCCGACATCCGGGTCGAAACGCTTGACCGCCTTCATCAGGCCGATGTTGCCTTCCTGCACCAGGTCCGCCAGCGGCAAGCCATAGCCGGAATAGCCGCGGGCGACATGCACCACGAAGCGCAGGTTCGACAGAATCAGTTTCTGCGCGGCCTGAATGTCGTCGTCGTCGCGCAACCGGCGGGCCAGCCGCTGCTCTTCGTCGACCTCGAGCACCGGGATGCTGGAAACCGCCTGCAGATAGGATTCGATGCTGCCCGACGCCAGCGTGGGCAGGTTCATCTTGGCAGGTGAGAGGGTAATATCGTTAGCCATGTGCAAAGCCTCCTTTGGACTTTTGCGTATGCCCGTATTTTAGCAAATTACAGCAATATGGGCAGGATGCAGGCTGTGTTCAAAAATCGTTGGTTACGCCTTGAGACCGATGGTCGAACGGCGAGTTCCGCGGCGGAAAAGTTATCGTGGTTCGATCGCCGCAAGGCGCCGGTTGACGGTCAGGGCACAGCCCGCCCAGCCGAGCGCGATGCCGGTTGCGAGCAGCCCGAACGCACCGCGCCAGCCCAGGCCCGCGATGTCCAGTGCGCCGTCGTAGGAACGGGTGAGGGTGGCCAGTGGCTCGGCCAGCGCCAGAAAACACACGCCCAGAAGACACAGGGCGAGTAACGCCCCGGCAAAGCCGTACCAGAATCCGCTATACAGAAACGGGCGGCGGATGAAGGCGTCCGAGGCCCCGAGCAGTTTCATCACCTCGATTTCCTCGCGCCGATTCTCGATATCCAGGCGGATGGTATTGCCGACAATGAACACCACGGCCATGGCCAGCAGCAGGCCGATCACCCAGGCCGCGCGCTCGATCAGCGACACGATGGCGTACAGTCGTTCCAGCCAGGCCTGATCCAGCTCGGCCCGGGCGACCCCGGATTGTTTGCCCAGCGTGTCCAGCAGGTCGGTCACCCCGGCACGCGGCATGTCGGCGCGCGGCGACACCACGATCACCGCCGGCAGCGGATTGCCGGAAAGGGCATCGAGGGCAGCGCCGAACCCGGACGATTCGCGAAACTCACGCAAACCCTCGGCGGCGGAGATGAAGCGGGTCGACTCGACATTGTCGCGCTCGGCGACCCGATGGGCCAGCGCCTTGCCGGCGCCTTCGGTGGTACCGTCGGCCAGATACAGCGACGCCTGAACCGAGGTTTGCCAGCTGTGTGAGAGGGTCTCCAGATTCTTGACCAGCACATAAAGCCCGGTGGGCAACGCCAGGGCGATGCCGATCACGAGTGCAGTGAGCAGGCTCGCCAGCCACCGGCGATGCATGCGTCCGAGGCTTTCGATCAGGCAGCGGGCATGGGAGCCGGCCCAGCCCTGGGCGGGCGCGGCCAGGGTTTTCTGGGCGCGCTGTAGTGCCGGCGATGTCAATCCGGGTCTCGAGCGTTTGCGGCTGGCGTTGCCGGAAGCGGTCATGCTGCGCCCGCCCGCAGTTGGCCGTGATCGAGCGCGATGCGACGGTGGCCCATGCGTTCGACCAGATCGATCGCATGGGTGGCGATCAGGACGCTCGTGCCGGTTTCGTTGAGACGCGTGAACAGACGCATGATATCCGTCGACAGGGCCGGATCGAGGTTGCCGGTCGGCTCGTCGGCCAGCAGCAGATAGGGCCGGTTGATCACCGCACGGGCGATGCCGACGCGTTGTTGCTCGCCGCCGGAAAGCGTGACCGGAAACTTGCGCTCGTGGGTGAGCAGGCCGACCGTGTCCAGCGCTGCGCGTACCCGCCGCGCGATATCGGCGTGCCCCAGGCCGCGGATGACCAGCGGCAAGGCGACGTTATCGAAGACTGTGCGGTCGTAGAGCAGGTTGTAGTCCTGGAAGATCAGCCCCAGGCGCTGCCGGTAACGTGGGATATGACGGCGCTTGACCGTTGCCAGGTTGGTGCCGTTGATGATGACCTGGCCGCGGGTGGGGCGCTCGATCAGGCCGATAAGTTTCATCAGCGTCGACTTGCCGGCGCCGGAATGACCGGTCAGAAATGCCATTTCGCCCCGCGCCAGGCGCAGCGAAACCTGTTCCAGCGCCATCTTGCCGCCGGGATAGCGTTTGACCACGTCCTTGAATGCGACGATATCGGTCATGGACAGACGGCCCTCAGAGGGTGTTTACAAAACGTAGCGAGCGCCGGCGGTTTTGGGCGCGGCGGAGCACAGAAAGCGCAGCGTATATGCAATACGTGAGCATTTCGAGCACCGTACGGGGTCAAAATGCCAAGCACAGTAGTTTTGTAGACACCCTCTCAGGCGCGTTCGAACAGCGCGTCCATATAGGCGTCGGACTCGAATACGCCGAGATCCTCGACCGCCTCGCCGACACCGACGAATCGCAGCGGCAGGCGCAGTTTCTTCGCGATCGCGAACACGACCCCGCCGGCTGCCGAGCCGTCGAGCTTGGTTACCGTAATGCCGGTCAGGCCCACGGCTTCGTCGAAGGCGACCGCCTGCTGCAGGGCGTTGCCGCCCGTGGTGGCATCGACCACCAGCATGACTTCGTGCGGGGCGGTGTCGTCCTGCTTGCCCAATACCCGTTTGATCTTCTTGAGCTCATCCATGAGATGGCCCTGGGTGTGCAGACGTCCGGCGGTATCCGCGATCAATACATCGGTGCCGCGCGCCTTGGCGCGCGCGAAGGCATCGAATACCACCGAGGCGGCATCCGCACCGCTGCCTTGTGACACAACCGGCACCCGATTGCGCTCGCCCCAGGTCTGAAGCTGTTCGACCGCCGCAGCGCGGAAGGTGTCCCCTGCGGCCAGCATCACCGATTGCCCGGCATCCTGGAATTTCTTCGCCAGCTTGCCGATGGTTGTGGTCTTGCCGACGCCGTTGACGCCCACCATGAGAATCACATACGGGCGGGTGTCGTCGGGAATGGTCAGCGGCGCTTCACAGGGGGCGAGGATATTGCCCAGGTGCTCGCGCAGGGCGCTGCCGAGGTCCTTGCCCGTGCGCAGTCGCCCGCCGTCGTACAGGGTCTGCAGGCGGCCCATCACCTGGCCGGTGGCATCCACCCCGACATCTGCGAGCAGGAGCTGGGTTTCCAGCTCGTCGAGCGCATCCTGGTCCACCGTCTCGCCCGGCAGCAGGTTGCGCAGATCGTAGGTCAACCACGAGTCGCCCTTGTTGAGGCTGGCTCGCATGCGGGTGAAGAAACCGGGCTGTTTGAGCTTGCTACTCTTGCCGGGACGAGTCGGGGCGTTGGCCATAGCGATGGGTCGCTGCACTGGTTGAAAGCGTCGGAACAGGACCGAGACCGGTGGGGTGCCGGTTCAGTCGGGCGTTACTGTAGCATCGACTTCGCCCTCGCGGGACTGGGGCAACGCCGATAACGGGCCGCCCGAAAGCCAGAACAACAGACGTGGTCCCGTGTCCGTGGTGATGCGCCGATACGGGGTCGGGGCCGTACCGAGGGTGGCGGCCAGACCCGTCAGTGCCGCCCGGTAGTCACGCTGATCGACCGCAGTGGAAAACAGCACCAGACGCCGGTCGAGCTGTTGGGCGTCGACCAGGCCGACCCATAGGGGCACCCGGCCTTCCCGGGTGGTCCGGCCACTGGGCCACAGGCGCAGTACCCAGCGGCGAGAGCTGCCGGCGACAGGCGGCGCCGCATGGACCCGGGTGATATCCGGCTGCTGTCCGTCGTTGATACGCGGCAGTACCGCGATGTCGGCGAGTTCCATGGCCGGCGACAACCAGCGTAGCGGCTGACCGGCTGTCAGTGGTGGCGGTGCCTGCCAGCCCGCCGCATCCAGGACAGCGACGATTTCGCGGCGCGACCCGGCCGCCTGGACATTGAGCGGCGCGCCCGAGCGCCCGGTGATATCCCTGATCCGGGCGTCCAGCCGGTCATGACCTTGCCCCGGCCAATCGATAGCGGGATGGGCTGCGGTGGCCACTGGAGAGATTGCCGCCTGCCGGGTTGTCGGCTCCGGTAGCAGTACCAGCAACATGGCCAGCAATAGGCTACCGGCCAGCGCAGCCAGCAATGGCATGCCGCGCACGGGAGGTGGCCGTTGGCGCCGGTAGCACAGGACCAGCAGATTGACCCAGATGAAGGCCAGCGGCAGGGCGATGAGCAGATCGCTGGCCCAGGCGAGACCCAGATAGAGCCGTGCCAGTGCAATCAGGACGACGACGGCGACGGTCAGCGACCGGTAATAGGGACGCAGGGCAGGCGGGCCGCCCGTCGCCAGGATCATGCCCGCAAGACCGTAAACGGTCGCACACAGGATCAGATCCTGACCGCCGCCGGCCCATAATAGCCACTGGATGTCGTCACCGCTGAAAAAAGTCACCGGTGCCGGGATCGCCAGCCACCAGCGCAGCAGCAGCGTGACCGCTCCGCTGAATACCAGTGCCGCGGTCCAGAGGCCGGCCGCGCGCCGGTGTCGACGGATGGCCAGGGTGAGCGTCATGGCAACCGCGAACGGCAGATAGACCAGCGGCGCCCCGAGTTTCGCGACCACTTCGGCCACGCCGTCCGATATCGGCGTGTGCAGATTCTTGCCGAGATAGAACACCAGGGCATCGACGCGCAGCGGTTGCAGCGGCGGTTGCCCGCCCCATAGCAGTCCGTAGGCCGCGCCGCAGACCAGCATCAGGAGGCCGGCGGCGACCGCCATTGCCGGCAGTTCAGGCTGGTGCGGGTCCGCCAGACGCGGCCCCAGCAGCCCGAGGCGTCGGTGGTGGCGGCTCCATGCGATCAGACGGTCGGCGTAATGGCGTCCGGCCACTTGCGCGAAGGTGAATGTGTAGCGCGCCACCACGGCCGTAGCCCATACGATCGTGGTGACGACCAGCAGCAGAATCGCCAGCCGGGTGGCCACTTGCGCGGCCAGCCCCAGCGAGGCGCCGAACACGATCCCCGGCAGCAGATAACAGGGCGCCCAGAGTGTGGCGGCCAGGATATCCATCCATGCGAAACGCTTTGGCGACAGACCGGCCGCGCCGGCCACGGTCGGGATGATCGGCCGCAATGCGCCGACCAGACGCCCGAGGACCACGGCCTTGCCGCCGTGGCGGGCGAAGAAGTCTTCCCCGCGCTTCATCAGTCCGGGGACACGGGCGAAGCCCGGCAGGCTTTCGAGGTGGCCGCGATATCGGCGGCCGAACGCATAGCTCGCGGTGTCCCCGGCGATGCTGCCGGCGATCGCGGCGGCAAATGTCGCGCCCAGCGGCAGGGCATCGGCACCCATCAGTGCGCCGACAGCGAACATGATCAGGGCGCCGGGCACGAACAGCCCGATCAGGAACAGCGATTCCGCCAGTCCCGCCGCCGCGATCAGGATCAGCGCGATGACCGGATGGGTATCGACCCACGCGAGCGCAGACGCGTACAGGGTCTGGCCCATGAGTGCGCGGTATCAGCCGGCGGCCAGCGCCGCGAACGCCGCGTCCGCCGCATCGAGCGTGCGATTGATCGCGGTGTCGTCGTGGGCGAGCGAAATGAAGGCGGCCTCGAACGCCGAGGGCGCAAGGTAGACACCGTGATCGAGCATGCTGTGAAAGAAACGGCCGAAGGCCTCGGTATCGCAGGCGGCGACATCGTCGAAGCGCTCGATCCGCTCGGCGTCGGTAAAGAACATCCCGAACATGGCGCCGACGCGTTGCACCGTGAAGCCGATCCCATGCCGGTCGGCGCGTTCCTGCAGCCCGGCGATCAGGGCGTCGAGCTTCGGCTCGATCGCTGCATGCACGTTGTCCTCGCGAATCCGGCTGAGGGTGGCGATGCCGGCCGCCATGGCCAACGGATGCCCGGACAGCGTGCCAGCCTGGTATACGGGCCCGGTGGGCGCCAGCGTTTCCATGATCGCCGCCGGTCCGCCGACCGCGCCCACCGGCATGCCGCCGCCGACGATCTTGCCGAGCGCGGTGACGTCCGGGGTGACGCCGTAATAGGCCTGGGCGCAACCCGGATGCACGCGAAAACCGGTCATGACTTCATCGAAAACCAGCAGCGCGCCGTGGTCGTCGCACAGCGCGCGCAAACCTTCCAGAAAGCCATCGACCGGCGGCACGCAATTCATGTTGCCGGCCACCGGCTCGACCATCACGCAGGCGATATCGTCGCCGTGCGTCGCGAACGCTTCGGCTACCGAGTCCAGGTCGTTATAGGTGGCCACGAGGGTATCGGCGACCACCGCCTCGGGTACGCCCGGCGAACCGGGGATGCCCAGCGTCAGGGCGCCGGAGCCGGCCTCGACCAGCAGCGCGTCGACATGGCCGTGGTAGTTACCGGCGAACTTGATCACCTTGTTGCGGCCGGTGTGCCCGCGCGCCAGCCGCAGCGCGGTCATGGTGGCTTCCGTGCCCGAATTGACCATGCGCACCGAGTCGATCGAGTCGACCATGGCGCAGATCAACTCGGCCAGTTCCACTTCCAGCTCGTTCGGTGCGCCGAAAGACAGGCCTTTGGCCGCTTGTGCCTGGACGGCTTCGACCACGGCTGTATCGGCATGGCCGAGTAGCATCGGGCCGAACGAGCCGACGTAATCGACGTATTCGTTGCCGTCGGCATCGTGGATATAAGCACCCCTGGCGTGGTCGATGAACGCGGGTGTGCCGCCGACACTGCTGAATGTGCGTACCGGCGAATTCACGCCGCCAGGGGTGGCACGGCAGGCGCGCTCGAACAGCGCCGCCGAGCGGGGGCCGGGGCGGGCAGCGGGGTTGTTCATGTCCGTATTCCTCGAGTATTTCATTGGGACGTTGGGTCGAACAGTTCCGTCAGCCGACGCGCGGTCGCACCGCTGTCGTCGGCCTGGAACAGGGCGCCGGATACCGCGATCAGATCGGCGCCGGCCGCGATGACCTGCCGCGCATTGTGCATATCGATACCGCCGATCGCGACCACCGGAACCCCCAGCGGGCGGGCCTGTGCCAGTACCGATAGCGCGGCCGGCGGGGCGTCCGGTTTGGTGCGGGACGTAAAGAACCGGCCGAAGCTGACATAGCTCGCCCCCTCGGCGACGGCGTGGCGGGCGTGTTCGAGATCGCCGCTGCAGCTCACGCCGATGATTGCCCCGTCGCCGAGTGCCGCGCGGGCCTGGCCGACGCTACCGTCGCTCTGACCCAGATGGACGCCGTCGGCCCCGCTGGCCCGCGCCAGGCGCCAGTCGTCGTTGATGATCAGGCGCGCGCCGTGGGCGCGGGTATGGGTACGCAATTGCGCCACGAGCGCATCAACCGGTGCATCCGGGCGTTTGTCGCGGTACTGCAGCCAGCGGGCGCCGGCGGCGAGAACGGCGTCCACGCGATCCAACGCATCGGCGCCGAGCGTGGTGCGGTCATAGATGGCATAAAGTCCGCGCGGCGCGGCCATCAGATCGGGGCCACCCATCGCGCCGGGATGGCCTGGCCGCGGCCGGCGGTGAAGGCCTGTTCCAGCGTCCGATGCGTGTATGCCTGGGCGGCGTACAGCGCGGTTTCCGGGTCATGGCCGCGTGCCAGCTGTGCGGCGATCGCGCTGGCGAGCGTGCAGCCGGAACCGTGAAACGTGCCCGACAAACGCGGCCAGCGGTCGCTGCGCACGCAATCGCCCGCACGATATAGTCGGTTGACGACTTCGGCCGTGTCGTCATCGCCGCCGGTGATCAGCACGTCGCAGCCGTAGGCCGAAAGCTGCGCGCCGCAGCGGTCGATATCGGTTTCGCCCTGGCACAACAGCCGTGCTTCGCCCGCGTTGGGCGTGATCATGTCGGCAAGAGGAAACAGCTGCTCGCGTACCGCCATGCCTACGGCGTCATCGGCGAGATTGCCGCCGCCGGCCGCGCGCAGGACCGGGTCCACCACCAGCGGCACTGCCGGAGCCGCACGCGCCAGCTGCGCGATACGTTCGACCTGATCGGGGTCGGCGATCACGCCGGTCTTGATCGCTGCAAACGTCATGTCCGCCTGCGCGGTATCCAGACACTGCTGGAAGAACGTGGCCGCCACCGGTGAGACGCCATACACATTCGCGGTGTCCTGACAGGTCAGCAACGTGATGACGTTGGCGGCGTGGACACCGTTGGCGGCCGCGGATTCGATATCGGCCTGAATGCCGGCACCGCCGCTGGGGTCGTGCCCGGCGATAACCAGAATATTGGGACGCTCCATGCCCGCGAGCATAACATTGCGATGAGCGCGCGCTATGCTGTTATGCACAATAAATACGCGGTTGCCAGGCTATCGAATTGTCTGCGAGAGAAAAAGATTTTGCACTAACGAAAAAAGCGGCAAATCATTGAATATAAATGTTTGTGTCGAGCTGGTTACAAATTGGCCGGTTTGCGCAAATTGCTGATAGCACGCCTTCCAGGGCGTTTCATCCGAAAGCTTTCCACAGAGTTATCCACAGGTTCTGTGTACTTTCGAGGTTTAGCGTTTTTGTTCAATGAATTACCGCGTATAGCTCAGTAAATATCTAGTTTGAGTGCTGGTTTATGCACAATGTCAACCCGGTTGTTAACGGTCGAACGTTTTGCTATTGGATGTTCAGTGGTGACTGGCGCGCATATAACATGTTGAACATAAAAGTAAATAATGAGCGTGTGAGCGGTCGGCGCAGGCCCGGAAGGGAGCGTGATACGGAGTGGCGTATTCGGGGTCGGATTGTCCCCAATGTTATCCACAGGCGCGGCGTGCCGACTTGACCCGGTGCACGCGGCTATGGATGCCACCGTCGGCCGCCAGCGATAACCAGCGATAACCCGGAGCGCGATCGGTGTCCTCGGCAAATCGGGCGGCGCCGGGCTGGAACTGCCGCATGGTAGCGGGTGTTGTCCAGCCGGCGACGCCGTGGATCGAGAACTGGTGTGCTTGATGGGCATGACCGCAGACCACGGCACGTAGTCGGGGATGGCGTCCGAGCAGGGCGGCCAATGCATCACCGTCCGTCAGGCCGATGGCATCGATCCACGCGCTACCGACCGATACGGGCGGGTGGTGCACAAAGACCACGGCCGGCTGCTCGCTGGTCGCGAGTCTCTGTTCGAATCCCGCGAGCTGCGAGTCGCCCAGCGCTCCGGCTTCGCTGCCGTCAAGGTGACTGTCGAGCGCGTGCAATTGCCAGCCGCCGACTGTGAGTGCCGTGTGCACGTGGGCGCATTCGAGGTGTCGGGCCATGCGGTGTGGATCATCGTGATTGCCGGCCATGGCGAGGACCGGGCGTTCGAGCCGGCGCAGTTGCGTATTCAAGCGCCGGTAGCCGGCTACCGATTCGTCGTCCACCAGGTCGCCGCCGAGCACCAGTGCATCGTAATCCGGATAGCGGTCGATGGCGGCTTCGAGTACGGTCGTGAACGCGCGCTCGACGTGCCAGCCGTGCAGGCGGGCGTTGGCATCTGCGAGCAGGTGTGGGTCGGTGAGGTGCAGTAGTTGGACGGATCGGGCCATGGCCGTTTGTACAGAACGTGGGTCGGGTTATGCTGCCAGACACCGGCATGGTGACGCGCCGGTGTCTTGAATCCCGCGAGCCAACCTAACCGAGTGTCATGATCGATCCAGCCTTGCTTGCCTACCTGCGCGACGTCAGCCTGCGGGAGACGCCGGTCATGATCGAGAACCGGCGTGTCACCGAGGCGGGCGCCAACGCCCATCTCCAGGTGGATCCCGAGCAGGGCCAGCTGATGGCATTGTTGCTGCGGCTGATGGGTGCGCGCAGCGGCATCGAGGTCGGCGTGTTCGCGGGGTACTCCAGCCTGTGGCTGGCGGGCGCTCTGCCGGCCGACGGGCGGCTTCTGGCCTGCGACAACGACCCCGACATCGTCCAGCGCGCCCGCGAGGCCTGGGTCGAGGCGGGTCTGGCCGATCGGGTGGCGTTGCGCCTGGGTGATGCGCGCGCGACACTCGACGCCGAGATCGCTGCCGACAGGGCTGGGGGCTACGACTTCGTGTTCATCGACGCTGACAAGACCGGCTATATCGATTACTACGAGCGCGCGTTGGTACTGCTACGTGCCGGCGGCCTGGTCATGGCCGACAACAGCCTCTGGCACGAACGGGTGGTCGACGACGATGACCGCAGCGAGGATACCGAGGCCATCCGCGCTTTCAATCGCCATCTGCATGCCGATACACGGGTGGAACTCAGCCTGATCCCGATCGGCGACGGCCTGACCCTGGCGTACAAACGATGAACGCGGGCATAGGCGATGGCAGTGCAGCCGAGCGCAACAAGCACCCGATCTTCGATGCGTTGGCGCCCCGGCTGACAAACGCCCGGCGTGTGCTCGAGGTGGGCGCCGGCGACGCAACCCATGCCCGCCACGCACTGGACCGGTTGCCGGGGGTGGTCTGGCAGACCAGCGAAGCGCCCGGCCACCATCGCCGGCTGGTGGCCGCACTCGCCGACCGCGACGAAACCCGCCTCCCGGCGCCGTTGGCGCTGGACGTGCGCGGTGCCTGGCCGGATAGCGAATACGACGCGGTATATGGCGCCAATGTTGCCCACATCATGGACTGGGCGGCCGTACAGGCGTTGTTTTCCGGCGCCGCGGGTAGCCTGTCGGATGCGGGCCTGTTGTGTCTTTATGGGCCGTTTCTGGATGCGGGCGTAACGCCCGCGCCCAGCAACGCTGCGTTCGATGAATCACTGCAGGCCCGTGACCCCGAAATGGGACTACGCGAGATCGGTCAGCTCGATGCGCTAGCCGAGGCTCATGGCCTGCAGCGCGTCGCCGATATCGCCATGCCGGCCAACAATCGGCTATTGATCTGGCGCCGCGGTTAGTCGGATTTCGTTGCTGCGCTCATTCGGAATAGTCTGCGAATCAGCGCGAATGGCTGTGAATAAGGCAACGCCAGTCCGGGTGTAACAGCGGTCTACGCGTCAGACACATCCAAGGAAAAACCACGTCACGCGAAGGCGCCAATACGCAAAGGATAAGAAAGCTCCTGCGTCGATCGCTGCTTCGTTTGCTTTTGGCGGCTTTGCCCTTGGTGTGAAGCATTCGTTTTTCATCTCAGCCGAGGCATCAGCTTTATCTCCTGAAGTCGGCTGAGCCTCGGACGTGATCAGGGAACCTCGTTTTCATTCGCGCTCTTTCGCGTTTATCTGCGGACTCGTCTTTGTCTGGCTGGCCGGCGCAATCCGGATTGCATGGCTGTTTCGGTCCGCTATCAGGCGACGCGATTGACCGGCCTGCCGTCGATGAATGCGCGGATATTGGCGGCCACGCCGTCCAGCACCCGCTGGCGTGCACCGCGGCTGGCCCAGGCGCTGTGGGGCGTGACGATCAGGTTGGGGATATCGGCGGTGAGCAGGGGATGATCGGCGGGCGGCGGTTCCTGTTCGAGTACATCCAGGGCTGCGCCGCCGATCCGGTGTTCGCGCAGTGCGGCTGCGAGCGCGGGCGTATCGATGATGCCGCCGCGTGCGGTGTTGATGACATACGCGGTCGGTTTCATGCGCGCGAGGGCGTCCGCATTGATCAACTTGTCCGTATGTCGGGTCAGTGGGCAGTGCAGGCTGATCGTGTCGGCACGCTCGAGCAATTCCTCGAAAGCGACCCGGCCGCTGCGCACGCGCTCCGCTCCCGGTCGCTCGGCGACCAGGACGTGCATGCCGAAAGCACTTGCAATCTGTGCCACGGCCTGGCCCAGTTCGCCGTAGCCGACGATGCCGAGCGTCTGCCCGGCGAGTTCCTCGATCGGATAATCCAGCAGACAGAAGAATTCGCTGGCGCTCCAGTCTCCGCGCCGCACGGCGGCGTCGTAGTCGGCCCAGCGGGTGGCGTGGCCGAGCATCAGGGCGAATACATGCTGGGTTACGGCGGGCGTCGCGTAGCCGGTCACGTTGACCACCGGAATATCGTGTGCCGCTGCGGCGTCGAGGTCCACGTTGTTGACCCCGGTCGCGGCCACGCAGATCAGGCGGAGTTCACTGGTGGCGATCGTATCGGCGTCGAGTACGACCTTGTTGGTCACGGCGATGTCCATCCTGGCCAGGCGCGCCCGGAGATCGCCAGCGTTGCTGTTGTGGTGCCATTGCCAGCGATCCAGCACGTCCTCGAGGCCGGACCAGTCCAGTTGGGTGCCCATCGAGCCGGTATCCAGAAAGCAACCCTTCATGGTTGTCCCCTTGGTATGAAGATATGCCCATGATACCGGGGCCACGACGTACGCGGAGCGCTACACCGTGGCCTGCGACCTGCGGTATGCTGGCAATATCGCTGTAATCGACCGGTTCACACGCGGATCACTCAACGACTCAACGAGCGAACAACGCCCATGACCCGACGAACACAATCACAGGACTCTGAACTCGGCAACCACTTGCCGAAAAACTGCCCCTCGGTCGAGGCACTGGAGTACGAACTGGCGTTTCTGGTACGTCGGCTTGAGGCCGCGCGGCGCCGCTTTCACTTTGGTCTGGAACGGGCGCACTACTTGCTGCTGATCATGCTCGAGCGCACGGATCGTCAATCGGTGGGGGCGCTTGCCGAACAGGTCAATCTGGACGCATCCACCGTGACCCGGCAGGTTGCGGCGATGAAACAGGACGGCCTGGTGGAAAAACTCGATAATCCCGACGATCGCCGTGGTGGTTTCGTCACGATCACGGAAGCAGGGCGCGAAGCCGCCGCCCAGGCGCGGGCGCGGCGGCTCGAGCGGGTCGAGCGGGCATTCAGCGACTGGAGCGAGACCGAGCGCCGCGAGTTCGCGCGTCTGACCGCGCGTTACAACGACGCCATGAGGGATGCCCTGAACGAGGAATAGCGCCCCGGCGCACCGGCATCAGCCGGCCGCGCTCTCGTTGGTCTCGGGGGTGGGCAGGCCCAGCTCGTGCCATAGCCAGGTGGTGGGCTCGGCCTTGTTGAGCGCATAGAAATGCAGCCCGGGCGCACCGCCGGCCAACAACTGCTCGCACAGACGCGCGACCAGATCCTTGCCGAATGCCTGAACCGATTCGGTGTCGTCGCCGTAGCTTTCCATCTTCTGGCGTATCCAGCGCGGGATGTCGGCGCCACACATGGCGGAGAAGCGCGATACCTGATCGAAATTGTTGATCGGCATGATGCCGGGCACGACCGGAATATCCACGCCCTTGGCCGTGACTTCTTCCATGAAGTTGAAGTAGGCGTCGGCGTTGTAGAAGTACTGGGTCATGGCCGAATCGGCGCCGGCATTGACCTTGCGCACGAAATTATCCACGTCCTCGGACGGGGTGTTCGCGTCCGGGTGGTATTCGGGATAGGCGCCGACTTCCAGATGAAAGTCGTTGCCGTGGCGGTCCTTGATGAACTCGACCAGCTCGTTGGCGTAGTTGAATTCGCCGGGTTTGTCCATGCCGTCGGGCAGGTCGCCCCGCAAGGCGACAATACGATCCACGCCGGCTTGCTTGTAGTTGTCCAGCAGTTCGCCGATGGATTCGCGCGTGCCTTCGACACAGGACAGATGTGGCGCGGCCGGGATTCCGGTGGTTTCCATGCAGCGCTGTACGGTGGCAAGCGTGCCGGAACGCGTGGTGCCGCCGGCGCCGAAAGTCACCGAAAAGAAGTCCGGTCCGAGTTCGGCCAGCGTGGCCCGGGCGTCGTCCAGACGGGCTTCGCCCTTGGGCCCCTTCGGCGGGAAGAACTCGATGCTGTAGGAACTCTGAATGGCTTTGGTCATAGCGTGTTTCTGGCAGTGATCTGTGGGTGTATGCGGGTTTCGCATAAAAGCCGGCCCGCGCGTGGCGGGCCGAGGGAACCTCTGATCTAGTCGTACGCGGCCGCGCCGCAGTCCTTAGCGCGTGGCTGCCGTTTGCTCATTGCAAATAAGCGAACGGTGACGCCGTCCAGACGCGCGCTAAGGACCGGCCCCGAAGGGGTTTGGCCCAAGCCGCCCGCCTGCGGCGTTACGTGGCTTGACCGTGGAGCCTGCCACGGCGCTGCGCCACGTGCCTTGCAGGCAGACGGCTTGGGACTCAAACGCGGCCCGCGCACGACTAGACCATAGGTTCCTTGGTACAGCTTGTCAGGCCGGCGTTACCTTAGTAACGGTAGTGATCCGGCTTGAACGGACCGTCGACCGGCACGCCGAGATATTCGGCCTGGCCTTCGGTCATCTTGGTGAGTTTCACGCCGATGCGCTCCAGATGCAGGCTGGCCACCTTCTCGTCGAGGTGCTTGGGCAGCACGTACACGTCGTTGTCGTACTGCTCCGGGTTGTTCCAGAGTTCCATCTGGGCCAGCACCTGGTTGGTGAAGGAGTTGGACATCACGAAACTCGGATGGCCGGTTGCGCAGCCCAGGTTCACCAGTCGGCCTTCGGCCAGCAGGATGATCTTCTTGCCGTCGGGGAAGGTGATGTGGTCCACCTGCGGCTTGATCTCTTCCCACTCGTACTGACGCAGCGACGCGACGTCGATTTCGTTGTCGAAGTGGCCGATGTTGCAGACGATGGCCTCGTTCTTCATCCGCTTCATGTGATCGTGGTTGATCACGTGATAGTTGCCGGTGGCAGTGACGAAGATATCGGCCTGCTCGATCACGCCCGGATCGTCCAGATCCACGACCTGGAAGCCTTCCATGGCCGCCTGCAGTGCGTTGATCGGGTCGATCTCGGAGACCTTGATGGTCGCGCCCAGGCCCTTCATGGACTGCACGGAACCCTTGCCGACGTCGCCATAGCCGGCAACGATCGCGGTCTTGCCGGCGATCATTACGTCGGTGGCGCGCTTGAGGCCGTCGACCAGCGACTCACGGCAACCGTACAGGTTGTCGAACTTGGACTTGGTGACCGAATCGTTGACGTTGATCGCCGGGAAGGTCAGGCCGTCCGTTCTGGCGGTTGCGTACAGGCCATGCACGCCGGTGGTGGTTTCTTCACTGACACCACCGATGGCGTCCTGCAGCTTCTGATAGAAGCCGGGCTTGTCGGCGATGCGCTGCTTCATGACCTTGAACAGGGCGGCTTCCTCGTCCGAGCCCGGGTTGTCCAGCAGCGACGGATCGGCTTCGGCCTTGGGGCCGAAGGTGGCCAGCGTCGTGGCGTCGCCGCCGTCGTCCAGGATCAGGTTCGGCAGGCCGCCGTCGCCCCAGTCCATGATGGCGTGGATGTACTGCCAGTATTCTTCCTGGCTTTCGCCCTTGAAGGCATAGACCGGGATACCGCGCTCGGCGATGGCCGCAGCGGCGTGATCCTGGGTGGAAAACACGTTGCAGGAGGCCCAGCGGATGTCGGCACCCAGTTCCGCCAGCGTTTCGATGAGAACGGCGGTCTGGATGGTCATGTGCAGGGCGCCGGCAATACGTGCGCCCTTGAGGGGCTGCGATTCGCCGAATTCTTCGCGCAGGGCCATCAGACCCGGCATTTCGGTTTCGGCGATGTCCATCTCGCGACGGCCCCAGGCCGCCAGGTTGATGTCGGCGACAACAAAGTCTTGGTTCATTTTCTCGGCAGGTGCGCTCATGGCGTACTCCTTGATAAATCGGGAAAACGACCGGCGGGTGTTCCGCCGGTCGTGGTAAGCATGCGGACGGCGTTCAGGCCGTCCCGGGCCGTTTTAGGCCGCCTGGGTGCCGGCGTCGTCGGCCAGCGCCTTGGCGCGGTCGGTGCGTTCCCAGGGCAGATCCACGTCCTCGCGGCCGAAGTGACCGTAGGCCGCGGTGGGCTGATAGATCGGCTTGGCCAGATCCAGCATGGTGAGAATGCCGTAGGGCCGCAGATCGAAATGCTCGCGGATCAGCGCGGTCATCTTGTCGTCGTCGATCTTGCCGGTGCCGAAGGTCTCGACCCAGATGGAGGTCGGCTCGGCGACGCCGATGGCATACGACAGCGCGACTTCGCACTTGGACGCCAGGCCGGCGGCGACGACGTTCTTGGCCACGTAGCGTGCGGCGTAGGCAGCCGAACGGTCGACCTTGGACGGGTCCTTGCCGGAGAAGGCGCCACCACCGTGGCGGGCCATGCCGCCGTAGGTGTCGACGATGATCTTGCGGCCGGTGAGGCCGGCGTCGCCCAGCGGGCCGCCGGTCACGAAGTTGCCGGTCGGGTTGATGTGCACCGTCGGGTTGTCGGTAAGCATGTCACCGATCACCGGCTTGATGATTTCTTCGTGGACTGCTTCCTTGAGCTGGTCCTGGGAGACGTCCGGGTCATGCTGGGTCGACAGCACGACGGCGTTGATCGCCGTGGGCTTGCCGTCTTCGTAATCGAAGGTGACCTGGGATTTGGCGTCCGGGCGCAACCAGCCCAGCGTGCCATCGGCCAGCAGTTCCGACTGCTTGCGCACCAGACGATGCGCGTAGGTGATCGGGGCCGGCATGAGTACGTCGGTCTCGTCGCAGGCATAACCGAACATCAGGCCCTGGTCGCCGGCGCCCTGTTCTTCCGGCGCGGCGCGCTCGACACCCTGGTTGATGTCCTTGGACTGCTCGCCGAGCACGTTCATTACCGCGCAGGTGTCGGCATCGAAGCCCATGTCGGAGCTGGTGTAGCCGATCTTGCGGATCGTGTCGCGCACGATGTTCTCGACCGGGATGTTCACCGGCTTGGATGTCTTGATCTCGCCGAAGACCATCGCAAAACCGGTCTTGCAGGCGGTTTCACAGGCGACCTTGGCCTGCGGATCCTGTTCGAGGTAGGCATCGAGCAGGGCATCGGAAACCTGATCGCTCAGCTTGTCGGGATGACCAGCAGAAACGGACTCTGACGTAAACAAATAACGACTCATAAAAATATATCCTCCTATCCGGATAAGCGGATGATAATACACCCGGGCCGGAACTCCAAATGCGATCGTGAAAATCCTTGCGTGCTCACATCAGGCACGGGTACTGTGACATCAGGTAATGTCATAAATGCTCTGGCGGTGCATCACCGCCATACAGGGAGGTTCAGCATGTTCGCCAGAAAAACATCGCGAGAGGCCGCGGCCATCGTCACCGGCGCGGGTAGTGGTATCGGCCGGGCGTTCGCCCGCGAAATCGTGCGCCGTGGCGGGCGTGTGGTCTGCGCCGATGTGAATCTCGAATCGGCGAAGGAGACCGCGGCACAACTCTGTGCGAAAGGTGGATCGGCCACGGCGCGGCGTTGCGACGTGACCGTGCTTGATGAGGTGCAGGCGCTTGCGGACGCGGCCGAGGCATGGCTGGACGGCCCGGCGGATCTGGTCATCAACAATGCCGGGGTCGGCGCGGGCGGACACCGGATCGGCGATACGCCGATCGAGGATTGGCGCTGGGTGATCGACGTCAACCTCTGGGGCGTGATCCACGGTTGCCACGTCTTTGCGCCGAAACTGCGCGCGCTGGGGCGTGGCGGCATCATTAATGTGGCCTCCACGGCCAGTTTTGCGGCGGCGCCCACCATGGGGCCCTACAACGCCAGCAAGGCCGCGGCGCTGGCGGTCACGGAAACCCTGGCCGGCGAAATGACGGGTACGAAGATCCGGGTCACCGCGCTGTGCCCGACCTTTGTGCAGACCAACATCACGCGCGATGGGCGCATCAACGAGTCGTCGTCAAAACTGGCCGACAACCTCATGCGCTGGACCGGCGTGCCGGCCGAACGCGTGGCCAGCAATGCGCTGGATGGCCTCGACAAGGGGCGGCTCTATGTGTTGCCGCAGTTGGACGCACGCACCATCTGGCGTATCAAGCGCTATCTGCCCTCCGGTTACGCCCGCGGGCTTGGCTGGGCCAATCGTCTGGCGGGCGCCGGGGACTAGGCTGTTATCGCTATGCCGTTTCTCGGCAAGGAGTAGAAGAATGGATATCGATCTCGACCGAATGCTGGAGAAAGTCAAAGCCAGCCAGTGGGCGCTCGCGGACATCGACTGGGACGCCCCGGGCGCCGAAACGATTACCGACGAGCAATGGCCCCAGCTCAAGGATTTCATGTTCGATCTGATGTGGATCGAACACGTCGGCGCCCGCGGTTTCGCGGCCATGGCGCGCAAGGCCGAAGACCCGGTGTTGAAGGAGATGTATACCTATTTCCACGCCGAGGAGCAGCGCCACGCGAACGCCGAAATGGCGCTCATGCGTCGCTGGGGCATGCTCGAGGAAGACGAGATTCCGCTGCCCAACATCAACCTGCGTCTGGTCATCGAATGGCTGGATACCCAGTCCGACAAGGTGCCGCTGGAAACACTCGGCTCGGTGATCCCGATGCTGGAAGTCGCGCTCGACGGCGCGCTGTGTACCTTCCTTTTGGAGCAGGTCGACGATCCCGTCTGCCATCAGGCGTTCGAGCGCATCAACGACGATGAATCCCGCCACCTGGGCGTGGGTTTTCATGTGCTGGAACTGCAGGGCCACGGCAAGGCGCACCGGCTGTTGCTCAATTTTCTGGGTACCTTGCTCAGTCCGCGCCTGATTGTCGGCATGGCGACTTATGTGCCACTGCTCAATCGTATGCGGGACAACATCGTGGCCATGGGGCTGCCGGAAGAAAAGCTCTACAAGGCCATGGGCAAGTTCGAACGCATTGGCGGGCGGACCGCCGATGGCCGGCGCAATCCGTGGTTCCAGCTGATCAGCTGGCACGGTCGCCAGGTCATCAACCGCCGTAATCGGCTCTATCACGGTCCGGTGGACGCCATGGTCAAGCTCAGCGACTATTATCCTCGCGCGTTGCTGCGGTCCATCCCCACCTGGGCCAAGGAGCTCACCGACCGGCCGGCGGCATGAACCGCACAAACGCCAGAACCGATACGTCCGCAACGGTCCACGATGTGCTGATTGTCGGTGCCGGCTTTGCCGGTCTGGGTACCGCGATCCGGCTCAAGGAATCGGGCGTGGACGACATCGTGATGCTCGACCGTGGCGAGGACGTCGGCGGCACCTGGCGCGACAACTCCTATCCGGGCGCGGCCTGCGATATTCCGTCGAACCTGTACTCGTTTTCGTTCGCACCGAATCCGCGCTGGTCGCGTGGTTACTCGGGCAGCGCGGAAATCCTTGGCTATATCCATCATCTGGTGGACCACTACGGTCTGCGCGAGCTGATCCGCTTCAAGCACAACGTCACCGGCGCGACCTTCGATGAAACGCGCGGGCTCTGGACGGTCAACGTGGCGGGTCGACGCAACGTCTACGCCCGCAGCGTGGTGATGGCGCCCGGGCCGCTGGCCAATCCGGGTTATCCGGATATCGACGGACTGGACAGCTTCGAGGGCCACACCATTCACAGTGCGCGCTGGGACCACGATTACGATTTCACCGGCAAGCGGGTCGCGGTGATCGGTACTGGCGCGAGTGGGGTGCAGATCATCCCCGAGCTGGTCAAACAGGTGGATTACCTCAAGGTCTTCCAGCGCACGCCGGCCTGGGTTCTGCCGCGGCCGGATTACGATGCGCCGGGCTGGAACCAGGCCCTGTTCCGCCGGCTGCCGATTACCCAGGCGGCGGTGCGCAAGGCACTGTACATGGTGCACGAAACCATGGCGCTGGGCCTGATCTGGAAAACGCCCATGACCCGCCTACTGGAGGGGATCTCCAAGGCGTTCCTGCGCCATCAGGTAAAAGACTCATGGGTGCGCCGTCAGCTTACGCCCGATTTCACGATCGGCTGCAAGCGGGTTCTGATGTCCAACGACTACTATCCGGCGCTCACGAGAGACAACTGCAAGCTGTTGACCTGGCCGATTGCAAGGATTGCGCCCAAAGGCATCCGCACCGCCGAAGGCATCGAGCATCAGGTCGATTGCATCGTGTTCGCCACCGGCTTCGCGGTACAGAAACAGGCCGCGCCGTTTCCGGTCACGGGTGTGGACGGTCGCAGGCTGGACGACGAATGGGCGCGTGGTGCGAAGGCCTACAAGAGCGTGAGTGTGTCGGGCTATCCCAACCTGTTCATCACCTTCGGGCCGAACTCCGGGCCCGGCCACAACTCCGCACTGGTCTACATGGAAGCCCAGATCGACTATATCGTTCGCGGTATTCGCACCATTCTCGACTACGACCTGAAAGCGCTGGATGTACGCGAAGACGCCCAGAAGCGCTATAACGAACGCCTCCAGAAACGACTGGCCAGGACCAACTGGAACTCCGGCTGCTCCAGTTGGTATCTCACCGAAGACGGCTTCAACGCCACCATGTATCCGGGATTTGCGACCCAGTATCGACGCCAGATGGCGACGTTCGTCAACGAAGACTACCGGGCGTTGAAGGTGCCTGCATGATTCCCCCGGCATTGATCGGCCAATGCATGCGGATCACCCGGCTGCAAAAAACGTCAGTGTGGACTGTTATTCGATGCCGCGAGAGCGACGATTGGCGTGTAAGCACGCCGGGGTAACCGCTGCTGGATAGCCTTGCCTCCGGCTGCAGCGACGAGCCCGACCAATATTCCAGGAGACGGCGATATGCCGGATATGGGCTTTCTTGAAACGGCGGTGTTCTGGAAATATGCGTCGATGCCGTTCATCAGCGGCATCATCGGATATATCACCAATCGGGTGGCGATCTGGATGATGTTCCATCCGATCGAATTCATCGGGGTGTGGAAACCGTTCGGCGGTTGGCAGGGGGTGGTGCCGCGCAGGGCGGCGAAGATGGCTTCGATTTCGGTCGATACCATTACCGGCAATCTGATGAACAGCAACGAGATGTTTGCCCGGCTTGAGCCCGAGGAGATCGCGCAGCGCGCGGGTGGTGCGCTGCGCGTCATGCTCCCGGATCTGATTGATGAAGTCATGTCCACCCATCACGCGGATGTCTGGGAGCGCGTACCGCAATCGGTCCGGGATGCGATCACGGCCAGAGTGAGGGCCACTATTCCCGAGGCCATCGCAGGGGTTGTGCGCGATATGCGCGGCAACGTCGACCAGGTGTTCGATCTCAAGCATATGGTGGTCAGCCGTCTGATGCAGGACAAGACGCTGCTCAACCGGATATTTCAGGAAACGGGCGAGAAGGAATTCATATTCATCGCGCGTTCGGGCTTTTATTTCGGTTTTCCGCTGGGTTGTATTCAGATGGTCGTCTGGATGTTCTATCAACCGTTCTGGCTATTGCCTATGGTCGGTCTGCTCGTGGGCTGGTTTACCAATTGGGCGGCGCTGAAGATGATCTTCAACCCGAAACACAAACACAGAATCGGGCCATTCGTGCTGCACGGATTGTTCTTCAAACGGCAAGACGATGTCGCGCGCAGTTATGCCCATTTCGTCGCCAACGAGGTTCTGGCGCCCAGCTATATCCTTCAGGAGTTGCTGACAGGGCCATACTCGGACCACGTTTTCGGTGTTCTGGCGCACCGCGTGGGTGAGGCGATCGACGACACGGCCGGTTTGGCTCGGCCGTTCGTGATGTGGACAGCCGGTGAGGCGAACTATATCCGTCTCAAGGAAACGGCGGCAGTCCGACTCATGCGAACTGCGCCCAATATGGATCGGGATATCTCGGAAACGACCCAGGCGTTCATCGATCATGTCGATAAGACCATGGATATAGAGAATACCCTGGCTACGCGGCTGGCCGAGTTGCCGCCCCCCAAGTTCGAGGGCATGTTGCGCCCCGCCTTCGAAGAAGACGAATGGATGCTTATCGCCACCGGTGCCGCGCTCGGTTTCTGTGTCGGTGTGTTTCAGTATGTTGCCTTGTTCGGCGGCTTCGGTGATCTTGCCGGTCTGGTGGGTTTGGGCGGCTGATTCGGACCTGAGCATACCTTCGTGCGGGCCGTGGAACGTTGAAGAACGGGCCGGACGTACTGGATCTGCGCGCCTGTGGTATTTTCGGGACAAACAGGCATCGGTTCGCCTGTTAAGACTAGCCTTCATCTCGCTTGGCACACGGCCGAGCGTACTCAGTCGCGCTCACGGGAGCCGTTTTAATGACCGATGAAACGAACTACACGCCGCCTGCCATCTGGACCTGGAACACCGAGAGCGGCGGCAAGTTCGCCAGCATCAATCGTCCTGTCGCAGGACCGACCCACGACAAGGAGCTGTCTGTAGGCCGGCATCCGTTCCAGCTTTATTCGCTGGCAACGCCGAACGGCGTCAAGGTTACCGTGATGTTCGAGGAATTGTTGGCTGCCGGACATTTGGCGGCCGAATATGACGCCTGGATCATCGACATCACGGAAGGCGATCAGTTTTCCAGCGGCTATGTCGAGATCAATCCCAACTCCAAGATTCCGGTGATGGTCGACCACGGCACGCCGACTCCCACCCGCGTTTTCGAGTCCGGCTCGATCCTGCTTTATCTCGCGGAAAAGTTCGACGCGTTCCTGCCGCACACGCAGCCGGCCCGCACGGAAGCGCTCAACTGGCTGTTCTGGCAGATGGGTAGTGCGCCTTTCCTGGGCGGCGGTTTCGGCCACTTCTACGCCTACGCGCCGGAAAAACTCGAGTATCCCATCAACCGTTTCACGATGGAGGTCAAGCGGCAGCTCGACGTGCTGGATCGCCGTCTGGCGGAAACCCGGTATCTGGCCGGCGACGAATACAGTATTGCCGATATTGCCACCTGGCCCTGGTACGGCGCACTGGCCAAAGGGCGGCTCTACGACGCCGGGGAATTCCTGCAGGTGCAGGAATACACCAACGTGCTGCGCTGGGCCGATGAAATCGAAGCCCGCCCCGCGGTCAAACGTGGCCGGATGGTCAACCGTGTGTGGGGCGAGCCGGAGGAGCAGTTGCCCGAGCGCCACGACGCCAGCGACTTCGAGTATCGAACCATGGATAAGCTGCAGGCCGAGTCCTGAGTGCCTGTGACCCGGGGCACTATCGTCGCCCTGGGTCATCCTCCCGCGTTTTCGTCCAGCGTCAACCCAGCGCGGCGTAGCGGTTCGAGGCGTTTTTGCCTCAGGGTTTGGCGATAGCTCGCCAGAGCATGTCGAACAGCACGTTGACCTGATCCGTGAGCGGCGGTTCGCCGTCGCGCACGATGTGCATCTGGATCATGCGTGCGAGCACGCCGTAGAAGTAATCCAGCAGGATGGTTTCGCTGACCTGATCGTTGAGGATGCCGCGTGCGCGCCCCTCGGCCAGCACCTCGAGAAACAGGTTGGTCAGCCGCCGCTGTTCGCGGGTGAAGTCCTGGCCCATGGCGCCGGGGGAGACCGAGCCGAGGATCATCTGCGCCACCTTCGGGTTCTGTTCGAAGAAATCGAGCACCACCCAGAACACCTTGCGTAGCCGGTCCTTGTAGGTCTCGATGCCGGCCAGGTGATCGCTCATGCGTTCGGCCAGCCGGTTGGCCCAGTGTAGTACGCAGGCGTCCAGCACGGCCTGCTTGTGGCCGTAGTGGCGGTAGATTGTCTGCAGCGACGCGTGCGCGGTTTGCGCAATGTCGTCCAGCCGCACTTCGTGAAACGGGTGTTCCGAAAACAATTCCAGCGCGGCGGCTTCGATGCGCGCCCGTGCTTCCGGCGCAAGGCCATTGGGCCGGCGCCGTGCCGGACGTTCCACGGTATTCATGTTCGTTGGCCTCGAGCGGTGTAGGCGACATTACACATGATGTATTCGGAAATTGATAATTTCTTTTTTCTTGACATTATTCGATGGTATCGGCTATCAATACGCACAGTTTGTGCAGCGCAATATGTGCTGTAGGGTGTAACCGAGTTTACACCCAAGTTGTTTTTCAGTCTCAATCAGGATCAGAAGCAATGGCGACAGCAAAGGCGAAATCCGGCACCAATGGTGGTTCCATAAAGGGCGCGAACGGTCGCATCGCGATCGTGGCGGGTGTGCGCACGCCGTTCGCGCGTATGGCGACGTCGTTCCGCGACAACGATGCCGTGGACCTGGGGTCGATGGCGGCCTCCGAGGTGTTGGCCCGCACGGGCCTGTCGCCCTCCGACGTGGAGCAGGCCATTTTCGGCATGACCATCATGAAGCCGGAGGCGCCGTTCATCGGCCGTGAGATCGTGCTGGCTTCGGGCATGGATCCGCGCACCGACGCCTACTCCGTGACCCGTGCCTGTGCGACCAGTTTCCAGACCGCGGCGAACGGTGCCGAGGCCATTGCGATGGGTCATGCGGATATCGTCATGACGGGTGGTACCGATTCCACTTCGGATATCTCGATTCCGCTGTCCAAGCGCCTGGGCGACGCCCTGCGCGATGCCTCCCAGGCCAAGACCGGCGCCGACCGCCTCAAGATTCTGTCCGGCCTGCGTCCGAAGGATCTGATTCCGCGCAAGCCGTCGATCACCGAATATTCCACCGGCAAGACCATGGGCGAGTCGGCCGAACAGATGGCCAAGACGTGGGGCGTGACCCGCGCCGAACAGGACGATCTGGCCCATGCCTCGCACAGTAATGCCGCAGCGGCGATCGCCGACGGCCGGCTGGACGAGCAGCGCATGACGGCGTTTGTGGAGCAGGGCGGCAAGACCGTGCCGGTCAACGAGGACAACCTCGTGCGGACCCACAGCAAGCGCGAGGGTTACGACAAGCTCAAGCCGGTCTATGACCGCAAGCTCGGCAGTGTCACGGCCGGTAACGCCAGCCCGCTGACCGACGGTGCGGCGGCGATGATCCTGATGAGCGAAGACCGGGCGAAGGCCCTCGGCTACGAGCCTCTGGCCTATATCCGCAGCTACGCCTTCGAGGCCAAGACCCCCGAGCGCGATCTGCTCATGGGGCCGGTGCTGGCGGCGCCCAAGGCTCTGGATCGCGCCGGCCTGACGCTGTCGGATCTGGATATCGTGGATATGCACGAAGCCTTCGCCGCCCAGGTCGAGTCCAACATCCGCGGCATGGAATCCAAGACCTACCTGCCGGAAATGACCGGGCATCAGCCGCTTGGGACCATCGACCGCGACAAACTCAACGTCAATGGCGGTTCGATCGCCTTCGGCCATCCGTTCGGGGCGACCGGCGCGCGCATCCTCATTCAGACCGCGCACGAGCTCAAGCGCCGCGGTGGCGGGCTGGCGATGACTACCGCCTGCGCGGCCGGCGGCATCGGCGTGGCGATGGTGCTGGAACGCGACTGATCGTCAGTGGTGCCGTCCATCGGTACATCCGACATCGATTCAACGAACTTACGGATTCAGGACATAGAACATGAGCAATCAGAGTGCAGCCGCAGTGGCGCAGCCGGCCGAAGGCGAGAATTTCAAGCTTGAGAAACGCGATGATGGCGTGGCTATCCTGCGTTTCGCCGTACCCGGCGCGACCCAGAACACGCTCAAGGCCGATTTCGCTGGTGAGTTCGACGCCGTGCTCGACCGGATTGGCCACGACACCGAAATCACCGCCGTTGTGATCATTTCCGACAAGCCCAGGTCGTTTCTGGCCGGGGCCGATATCGGTATGTTCGATAACGTCAGTTCGGCGGCCGAGGTCGAGGAGCTGTCCAAACAGGCCCAGGCCGGTTTTACCAAGCTCACGAACCTGCATGTGCCGGTGATCGCGGCGATTGACGGCACCTGTCTGGGCGGCGGTCTCGAGCTGGCTCTGGCCTGCGATCTGCGCCTGGCCGCGGATACGCCCGCGACCGTATTGGGCGTGCCCGAGGTGATGCTGGGACTGTTGCCGGCCGCCGGCGGCACCCAGCGTCTGCCGCGCCTGATCGGTATTCAGGGCGCGCTCGATCTCCTGCTGACAGGCAAGAACGTGCGTCCGGCCAAAGCCAGAAAAATGGGCCTGATCGACGACGTCGTGGCGCCCGAAGCATTGCTGGACGAGGCCATCCGGCGCGCCCGCAGTGCGACCAAACGGCCCAGTACCCATCGAGGATCACTGGTTGCACAAGCGCGTGACCGCCTCGGCGAGGGCGTATCGGGCCTCACCAACGCCGCCCTCGAGGACAACCCGGCCGGCCGCAAGGTGCTGTTCGACCAGGCCCGCAAGAAGACCCGGGCCAAGACCCACGGCCATTATCCGGCCACCGAGAAGATCATCGATGCCGTTGCGATCGGCTACGTCAAGGGCGTCGACGCCGGCTATGCCGCCGAGGCCAAGGGCTTTGGCGAACTGGCGGTGGGTGAGGTTTCCAAGGGGCTTCGGCATGTCTACCACGCCACCGAAGCGCTCAAGAAAGAGACGTTCGTGGCCAAGAACGTCAAGCCGCGGGAGGTCAAGCACGCGGGTGTGCTTGGTGCTGGTTTGATGGGTGCGGGCATTGCCGTGGTTACGCTGGACAAGGCCAAAATCCCGGTGCGCATCAAGGACATCGACGACGCCGGGCTGGCGCGCGGTATGCAGCACATCAACGAGTACTATGCCAAGCGCGTGCAGCGCAAGGCGATGAGCGCCGCCGAGGCCGGCCGTGCTCGTAATCAGGTGACCGGTACCACCAATTACAGTGGCATGGGCGCCTGCGATATCGTCATCGAGGCCGTGTTCGAGGATCTCGAGCTCAAGCAGACGATGCTGGCGGACGTGGAGGCGGCGGCCGATGCAGCGAACAATCCGGACTGCATCTTTGCCACCAATACGTCGTCGCTGCCGATCAAGGACATCGCGGCCAAGGCCAAGCGGCCCGAGAACGTGATCGGCCTGCATTACTTCTCGCCAGTCGAGAAGATGCCGTTGCTGGAGATCATCACCACCGAAAAGACCTCCAAGAAAACGATCGCCACGGCCGTGGCGTTCGGCAAGAAGCAGGGCAAGACCGTGATCGTGGTCGGCGATGGCCCCGGTTTCTATACCACCCGCGCTCTGTCGCCATACCTCAACGAAGCCGCGCGGCTGCTGGCCGAGGGGGCCGGCGTACGCGAGATCGACGACGCGCTGGTCGGCCGCGGTTATCCGGTCGGCCCGATGACGCTGCTCGACGAAGTCGGCGTGGACGTCGGCGTCAAGGTCGGCCCGATTCTGGAAGCGGCGTTCGGCGAACGTATGGCTGCGCCCGGTGCCTCCGCGAAGATGATCGAGGCCGGTTATCTGGGCCGTAAGTCCGGCAAGGGTTTTTACGATTACACCGCGAAGAAGGTCAACGGCAAGCGCCCGGTCAACGCCGAGTTGGACAAACTGCTGGCCGATGAACGAGATGGCGGCAAGGCGCCGGATGCGGCCGAGATCGCCGAGCGGGCCACCATGCTGTTCGCCAACGAAGCCGCCCATTGTCTGTCCGAGGGCATCATCCGCGAGCCGGCACACGGCGATATCGGGGCCATCTTCGGGCTCGGTTTCCTGCCGTTCACCGGCGGGCCGTTCCGCTACATCGATTCCATGGGCGTCAAGGTGTTCGTGGACCGCATGAACGAACTGGCCGAGCGCCACGGGCCGCGTTTCGAGCCCGCGCCGATTCTCAAGACCATGGCGGGCGCGAGCTCCGCCGAAAAGACGCGTTTTTATTCCTGATACCGACGACTATCGTCCGGAGACCTCTCATGTTCGAAAAACTCATGCACTGGATGCAGGCCAACAATGTCCTGCCGCAGATTTCCGATACCGAGCGCCAGGCCCTGGAGGCCGGCGATGTCTGGATCGACGGCCAGTTCTTTGCTGGTAATCCCGACTTCGCGGCCATGGGCAAGACCCGCTACGGTCAGCTCAGCCAAGAAGAGCAGGCGTTCATGGATGGTCCGGTCGAGGAATTGCTGCGCCGTGCCGATTGCGAACAGATCGCACTCACCCGCAGGGTGCCCGACGACATCCTCGAGTTCATGTCGAACGAGGGCTTTTTCAGCCTGTTGATCCCGAAAGAATACGGCGGCAAGGAATTCTCCACGCTGGCGCGTTCGGCGATCATGGCCAAGGTCACGCCGCACTCGGGCATTCTGAGCTCCTATGTGGTTATTCCGAATACGCTGGGCGCGGCCGAGTTGCTGGTCGAATACGGCACCGGCGATCAGAAATCGCATTATCTGCCGCGGCTGGCCACCGGTGAATACCTGCCCTGTTTCGGGCTCACCGAACCCACCGCAGGCTCCGACGCGGCTTCCATCGAGGCCGATGCGGTCGCGTTCACCGACGCCAACGGCGATGTGTCGCTGCGGCTGAATTTCTGCAAGCGGTATATCACCCTGGCGCCGGTCGCCAATCTGATTTCGCTGGCCTGCGTACTGCACGATCCCGAGAATCTGCTGGGCAAAGGCGAAGAACCGGGCATCACGCTGGTGCTGCTGCACGGGGATACGCCCGGTCTGACCCAGGGCGATCGCCACGAACCGATCGGCGAAGCTTTCCCCAACGGGCCGCTGATCGGCAAGGATGTCGAGGTCAACGCCGACAACATTCTCGGCGGTCGCGATCAGGCCGGTGGCGGCTGGCGCATGCTCATGGAAAGCCTGGCAGGCGGGCGCATGGTGTCGTTGCCGGCCACTGCAATCGGCGGCCTGCGTACGGCCTCCGCCGCGACCGGTGCGTACTCGATGGTGCGCCAGCAGTTCGGCCTGCCGATCGGGCGCATGGAAGGCGTGGCATCACCCGTCGGTCGGTTGAACGCACTGGCCTACATGACCGAAGGCGCGCGGGTTATGGGTTGCACCGCCGTGGATGATGGCATCGACCCGCCCGTGGTGTCCGGTGTGATGAAGGCCTACACCACCGAACTGGCGCGTCAGGGCGCGACCGATGCCATGGACGTGTTTTCCGGCGCCGGCGTCATGCAGGGGCCGAACAACATCATGGGCCGGGGCTACTGCAGCACGCCCGTGGCGATCACCGTGGAAGGCGCGAACATCATGACGCGCACGCTCATGGTATTTGGCCAGGGCGCGGTGCGTTGCCACCCGTACGCGCTGGATGTGGTGCACGCGGTCGAGGAAGACGACGCGCCCGCTTTCCGCAAGCATCTGACCGGCTGGATCGGCCATTTCTTTGCCAATATGCTGCGTACGCTCGTGCACGGCCTGACGCGCGGCGCGTTCGTGCGTACCGGTGATGTGGATCGTTCTACCAAGCGCTATTACAAGAAGCTGGGCTGGGCGGCGTCCCGGTTCGCCTTCTTTACCGATCTGGCGCTGTTCTTCGTGGGCGGCAAGCTCAAGGTGCGCGGCAACCTGACCGGCCGTTATTCCGACGTGCTGGCCTGGATGCTGCTGGCGTTCTCGACCCTGCGGCGCTTCGAGGCCGAAGGCCGCCAGCCCGCCGATCTGCCCTTGGTGCACTACGGTGTGCGCATGGCGCTGGCCAAGGTCCAGGAAGGCTTCGAGGGCATCTACGAAAACTTCGATGGCCCGCTGGGCAAATGTCTGCGCGTTCTGGCTCTGCCGCTGTTGCGCATCAACCGTCTGGCGCGTATGCCCGATGACAAGATGGCCATGGATGCGGCAGTCATCAGCCAGCGTATCGATGAGCAGAGCAAGCGTCTGAACGCCGATATCTTCATGCCCGAGAACGCCGAATCGGGTGTGGGCCGGCTGTTCGACGCCTTCCACAAGGTGACCGATGCGGCACCACTGGTCGAGCGTATCAAGGCCGCACAGAAGGACGGCCGTCTGTCGGCCGGCGAACCGGATGCCCTGGCCGATGCAGCCGCCGAAGCCGGTGTCATCGATGCCGGCGAGGCGCAGAAGGTGACGGCGGCGCGTACCGCTCGGCTGGCCGCGATCGAGGTCGATGTGTTCAGCTCGGAGGAATTCTTCCAACGCGCAACCGAGACATCGGAAGCGGATAAACGCAAGGCAGCCTGATGAATATACTGCTCGAAGGCGTTCGCGTACTGGACCTGACCCGGCTGCTGCCGGGTCCGCACGCCACGCAACTGCTCGCCCAGCTCGGCGCCGAGGTCATCAAGATCGAGGATCCCGATGGCGGCGACTACACGCGGTCGCTGTCGCCGTCGTTATTCGAGCAGGTCAACCGTGGCAAGGCATCGATCACGCTGGATCTGCGCAAGGCCGACGACGTGGCGGCGTTCAAGGAACTGGTGGCCGATGCCGACGTGGTGGTGGAATCGTTCCGCCCCGGTGTCATGCAACGGTTGGGTTGCGATTACGCAACGCTCAAGGCGATCAACCCGAAACTGGTCTACGCCGCGCTTACAGGTTACGGCCAGACGGGGCCGTTACGGGACGCCGCGGGGCATGATCTGAATTATCTGTCGCTGGCCGGGGTGCTCGACCAGATGGGTTCGGCCGGCGGCCCGCCGGCCATGTCCAACGTGCAGATTGCCGATCTGGCCGGCGGTGCGCTGACCTGTACCATCGGTATCCAGGCGGCGGTGCTGGGTGCCCGCGCAAGCGGCGAGGGCACCTTCGTGGATTCGTCCATGCTCGATGGCTCGCTGGCGCTGCAGTCGGTTGCCATGGGTACTCGTGCGAGCCTCGGCAAGAGCCAGCCGCGTGGTGAGGATATTCTCACCGGTGCACTACCGAATTACCGCACTTATAAATGCCGGGATGGTCGCTATCTCGCGGTCGGTGCGTTGGAGCCGAAGTTCTTCCAGCGTCTGCTTACAGCGCTCGTCCCGTTTGGTGGTCCCGGCGGCTCCGGTGGCAAGAGCGGTGACGGCAAATCCGCTAAGACATCAAAGAAAACCGGCGGTGATACGAAGACACAGGCCACGGCCGGTGAGAAGAAATCCAACGACTGGAGCGCACGCCTGAGCGCCGCGCTCGAGGATCCGCGTAAGGCACGCGTGCTGACCAAGCCCATGCATTGGGGTCTGGCCGCAGTGTTTCGTACCCGGCCGCGGGATGTCTGGGCGGATAGGCTGGCCGACGCCGATGCCTGCATCACGCCGGTGCTGACACTGGAAGAGGCGCTGGCGCATCCACAGAACATTGCCCGGGGCATGCAGCAGGGCGATGCGCTGGGTTGTCCGTTGCAATTCGCCGATGCCAAGCGCGAGCCGTTGTCGGCGAGTCCGGCACTCGGCGCCGACAACGAGCGCGTGCTCAAGCGCCGGCGCGCGGGGTAAGTGCACACATCGCAGAGCACATGGGGGCTGGCCTTGTAGGAGCGCCCCCGGGCGCGAAGGGCGAAGCCAGGTGGATCGTGCCAGGCATTCGCGCCCAGGGGCGCTCCTACGCTGCAACCGAATGTCGCGCCCGATTCGGGCTTGGGCGACCGGCTCGGAATCGATAGACTGACGCTCTCTTCAGTCTGGAGTTTTCGCCATGTCGCTGACCGATTCCACCATGATGCCGCTGGGTACCCCCGCCCCGGCGTTCACCCTGCCGGATACGGTATCGGGCCATACCACGACATTCGATGACATCGCCGGGCCACAGGGCACCGTGGTGGTGTTCATCTGCAACCATTGCCCCTACGTACTGCATATCATGGACGAGATCGTCGCGGTGGCGGCGCACTACCGGCCGCATGGCGTCGGTTTCGTGGCGATCTCCTCCAACGATGTCAACGACCGCCCGGAAGACGGTCCGGAGCAGATGAAGACATTCGCCGAAGAGCGCGAGTTCTCGTTTCCTTATCTGTACGACGAAAGTCAGGAGACAGCGAAGGCATACGATGCTGTGTGCACGCCGGATCTGTTCGTATTCGATGCCGACGGCAAATGCGCGTACCGGGGCCAATTCGACGAGGCGCGGCCGGGCCGCGATATTCCGGTCACCGGTGCCGATCTTCGGGCGTCGCTGGATGCGTTGCTGGAAGGGGATCTGATTCCGGAAGATGTGCAGGTGCCCAGCCAGGGTTGCAATATCAAGTGGAAGGCGGCCTGATGGGCGTAACCAAAAGCCGGAGTTCAAAGAATCCGTGGCGGGCGAAGTCGGACTGGTGTTAAGCGCTGGGTCCGACGTCGCCCGGCATTCGATATTCCGTAGGCCGGATCAGTCGCCTTTGGGCATCAGCCGCGACATCAGGCTCCAGTAGCTTTCCGGCGCCGAGCGAGCGATGGCGGATATGGCCACCGCATCCGGGCCGATCAGGCAGCGCCCGCGTTTCTTGCCCAGATCCTTGAGAATCTTGGCAGCGGCCTGATCCGGCGTGGTGCGTGTAATCTTGTCGAAGAAGTCCGCGGCCTCGTCGTGATTTTCCTTGCCGTCGGGGCCAACGTAATAACGTGCGGAGCGGGCGATATTGGTCTTGATGCCACCCGGATGCACGCACATGACGTGCAGGCCGCTGCCAGCGGTTTCGTGGCGAAGGGCTTCGGTGAAACCGCGCACCGCGAACTTGCTGGCGTTGTAGGTGGCCTGGGTCGGCACACTGATGATGCCGAATACACTGGAAACATTGACTACCGCGGTACCCTTGCGCTGGCGCAGCAGCGGCAGAAAAGCCTTGGTTCCGTGGACAACACCCCAGAAGTTGATCCCCATGATCCATTCGAAGTCTTCGTACGTGGCGTCCTCGACCGTCTGGGAATGGGCCACGCCCGCGTTGTTGATTACCAGATCGACCCGGCCGTAATGTTCGGCGACGTGGTCCCGGAATGCTTCGACGGCGGCTCGATCGGACACATCGACGTGCTCGGTGAGCACCTGGGCGCCGTTGCAGGCGGCCTGCGTTTCGGCAAGGCCTTCGTCATTAACGTCGCACAGTGCCAGCTTGGCGCCGCGTCTGGCGCACAGAACTGCCAGACTGCGACCGATTCCGGAGCCGGCTCCGGTAATGACAACGACGCGGTTATCGACATTTCTCATGCGGTATCTTTCCTTTTGCTGCGCAACGCGGGCTGGCACCGATCGCCCGACGGCGTTGGCCAAAATCTATATACTTACATTGAATGATGTAAAGATACATTTGACAACTTATCGTGTCAATATAAGTCCATGAATGAATCCGATAATGCCACTGTAACCGACGGCCGCGCGTACGCCGGGAAAAGTCTCACCGAACGCCGGCGCGAGCGCCGGGCAAAATTTGTCGAAGCCGGTGTGACGGTATTCGGCCGTGAAGGCTTCCGGGCGGCCACGGTCAAGGGCCTGTGCCGTCAGGCGGGTCTGACGGAACGCTATTTCTATGAATCGTTCGCCAACAGCGAGGCGTTGTTCGCCGAGGTCTACAGCGTGCTCATGACGGATCTCAAGGACAATGTCGTGGCCGCGCTGGACGCGGCACCTCCGGAGCCGGAGGCGGCTGCACGCGCGGCACTTCGGGTGTTTTTGGAGACGATGTACCACCAGCCGGGGACGGCACGCATCGTGTTGATCGAAATTTTCGGTATCAGCGGCGAAATCGACCGGCTCTACCGCTCGACCACGCGCGAGTACACCCGCCTGCTACAGGATGTGGTCAGTGCGATATTTCCGCTGGAGCGGATACCGGGAGCGGATGCCGATGTCCTGTCGACCGGTCTGGTCGGGTCCACCGTCCATATCGCGATGTACTGGACGCTGAGCGATTACCATGAGCCGCTGGATACGGTGGTTGAATCCAGTCTCGCGCTTTATGTGGCCATCGCGCGGCAGCTCGCCGACGATTAGCCGATGCGAACACAGGCACGCTGATCAGCGCTCGTAACGTGTGGCCTTGCATGCCGTTTTCCGGGTATTCATCGAGCAAAAAAAACGCGGCACAAGGCCGCGTCTTCTTTTCTACTGCTCCGAGTGTGCGACTCGGTGGTGGGTCGCGTAGGCCGCTTCGGTGTCTTCCACCAACTCATCGAGCTCGGCGAGCAGATGGGCGTTGTTCTGCTGCCAGGGATGGAAACTGTATTTGAAATAGCCCATGAACTCGGGAATCATGCGTCGCAGATAACCCGGCTTGCCGAAGGCGAAGTTCAGCATCTTCAGGTGGCCTTTCCACCCTTCGGCGCGGCAGTTCGGATCTGCTCTGGTCATCTGGGCATAGAACGAGAACACGACCGGCCAGAAGATGCCGGTGGCGACGACCATAGCGGCACTGCGCTCGGCCCAGTTGCGCGGCCCGCGGCCGATGCATTTCTCGTAGACGTCGTAGGCGACGGCCTTGTGTTCGGTTTCCTCGAGTGCGTGCCAGCGCCACATGCGTTCGTAGTCCTCCTGCGAGCCTTGCATCATCTCGGGATAGCGCAACAGCATGTCGCCCATCAGGGCGGTGTAGTGCTCCAGGGCGATGGTTGCGGCCAGCGGCATGGACTTCCACGTGTTGCTCTTGACCCAGTCCAGCAGCTTCCAGGTGAAGTTATCCAGCTTATGGGCCGGTAGGCCAGCGTTCTCCATCAGCTCGTTGTATTCGATGTGCTCGCGCGAATGCATGGCTTCCTGGCCGATGAAGGCGGTCGCGGCCTTCTTGAGGTCCGGGTCGGGAATCTCGTCGCGATAGGCGCGCACGGCGTCGATGAACATGCGCTCGCCCGCGGGGAACAGCAGTGAAAGTGCGTTCATGAACTGGGTGACGTTCGGCCCCTCCTTGTGCCAGTCGTTGATTCGGTCGCCCGGCGGCAGGAAATGCAGATCGCGGCGTTCGGGCATGACGGCGACGTTTTCGCTATGCGGAAACTCGCGGGTCTGGTGCTGAATATCGGTTTCGTTTTTACTCATGGGTTATCTCCTTGAGGGATTTCGGGTCGCGGCGCGCTGATAGTTGCGCGGCGCCGCGGGGATGAACGTCTGGACGTTAGCTCCGCCGTGCGGCGTATGCGGTCTCGGTGTCCTCGACAAGGGTGTCGATCTCGGCGAGCAGTGCGACGTTGTTCTGTTGCCAGGGGTGGAAGCTGTAACGGAAATAGTCCAGATACTGCGGCAACAGCTTGCGCAGGTAGCCAGGCTTGCCGAGCATGAAATTCGCCAGTTTCAGATGGCCGCGCCAGCCGGCTTTCCGGCAGCCGGGGTCGGCCGCTGCCAGCCGGCGATAAAACATAAGGACGTGTGGCCAGAAGGTCACGGTGACGCTCAGCATGATCGCCGAACGCATGGCATAGGCCTTCGGGCCGCGGCCGACGCATTGCTCGTAGACGTCGTAGGCCACAGCCTTGTGCTCGGTTTCCTCGAGCGCGTGCCAGCGCCACATGCGTTCGTAGTCCGGCTGCGAACCGGTCATCTGTTCCGGATGGCGCAACAGCGTATCGCCCATCAGCGCGGTAAAATGCTCCAGCGCGATGGTCATCAGCAGCGGTGTGACGCGCGAACTGTTGTTCTTGACGTATTCGGTGTGTGCCCAGACCTGGGCGTCCAACTCGCTGGCCGGCAGACCGGCGGCATCCATGAGCTGGTTGTACTCGACATGTTCGCGCGAATGCATGGCTTCCTGACCGATGAAGGCGCTCGCGGCCTTGCGCAGGTCGGGGTCCGGGATGTCGTCGCGATAGGCGCGCACGGCGTCGATGAACATGCGCTCGCCAGCCGGAAAGAACAGCGACAGAGCGTTCATGAACTGGGTGACATTGGGGCCGGCGGCGTGCCAGTCGCAGATGCGATCGCCCGGCGGCAAGAAGTGCAGATCGCGACGTTCGGGCATGACCGGGCCACTGTGGCCGCTCGCGGGCGCACTCGCATGGGCGTGGGTCGTGCTCATGACGGTTCTCCGGGGGGAGTCGAGTGCGCGGTGGTACGGCCCGATTTCCGGTGGATGAAGTCGCCGCAATAACCGGCGATTTCTTCCGGGTCGGTCAGCACGGCCCAGTGCGGGGCGTCGATGGGGGTGACAGTCAGATCGTCGACCCATTGTTCGAGGCCGTCGACGACTTCAGGGCCGACAAAGGCGTCGTGTTCGGGGGTGATGACCTGTACCGGCATGCGCGCGTGGCGTTTGCGTGGATTTTTCAATCGCGGCAGAACATTCGCCCGGTACAGTTTCACGCCATACGCACCGTCGCGGGCGAGGGTCGAACTGGTGGCCAGGGATTCACCCTCGGTCCGGGCCGTGACCTGCGGCCAGATGCGGGGCATGAGGCTGCGCCAGGCCAGCGCTGGCAATAGTGGCAGATGGAAGGCGAAGATATACCATGACTTGCGCAGCTGTTTCGCCGTCGACGTGCGTTTGTCCTGCCCGCGCTGGCGCAACCAGCGGCCCGCGTGGTCCAGACAGGGGCCGGAAATCGAGGTGAAACTGGCGATGCGGCCGGCCAATGTGTCATCGGTTACAGCCTCCCAGCTCTGGATCGATCCCCAGTCGTGGCCGACCAGATGCACCGGCGCCTCGGGGCTGGCCCAGTCGATGACAGCCGCCAGATCGGCGCGCAAATGAGAGAGTCGATAGGCCGATGTCCGTCGGGGGCGGCTCGAGTTGCCGGCACCGCGGATGTCGTAGCGTACGCAATGGAAATCGCTCTCCAGCTCGGCGATGACCGCATCCCAGACGGTGTGGGTGTCGGGGTAGCCGTGCACGAACACGATCGTGGGCTGGGTCGGATCGCCGGAGGCATGACAGGACAGGCGCACACCGTCGCCGCGAACCATGGTCGGTTCGCCAGAGGCGTTGGTTTTGCGGCTTGAATTGTGACGTGCGTCAGACATTGCCATGCATGATGTAATCGTTACATCAAACAATGACACAAACGAGGAGCGCCTGCAACTACGTTCGTGACGCTATTTCATCCTCTTTAATACAAAGAGTTACGGGGTTTATGAGCTTTGCTGCTGGTCGTGCAGATGCTCCATGAGCAGGGCCAGGCGGTCCCCGAGATGTTGATCCGCCGCCTTGGCCATGGCGCGGGCAACTTCCGGCAGAACCGCCATTTCCACCAGCGGCCGGAAGCGCCAGACGATATCGGCCAGCTTGGGCATATCCTCGGGCGGCGGCAACTGGCCTTCGCCGTACCGATCGAACACATGCTTGGCGACCAGTTGCACCATCTCGTCGGCGGCTTCCTCTACGTTGTGACGCAGGTAGGAAACCACATCCAGCATGTCCTCCAGCGGAATGCCCACCCGTACCAGCTCGGCCCCGGCATGCAACATGCGTGGGCTGGGTATGCGGTACCGCATGCCCTCGGGCCGGATGATATCAAGCTCGGTTGCCCGCTTGAGTGCTTTACGCGAGAAGTTGCCGTCGAACTTGCGGAGCAACTGCGGCATGGTCATGTAATTGGGAACTTCATCCGTCCAGGGACTCGCCACAGCGGTTTCCAGCCCCAACAACTGGCCGATATCGTTGCCGCGTTCCCAACTGCTGATGAGTTCGCCGATGTTGGACAGGGTATAGCCGCGCTCCAGCAACCGATTGATGATGCGCAGGCGCGACAGGTGGGCGTCGTTGTAGATGCCCTTGCGCCCGCGCCGCTCGGGCGGTGGAAGCAGGTCGCGGTCCTGATAGGCACGGATATTGCGCACGGTTGCGCCGGTCTTGCGTGCCAGCGCGTCGATGGAAAACTCCTGCGGTGCAGGCGAATCGGGAGTCTGGTCGGTTCTTGAGGCGCGTTTCATCCGTAAAGGATAGCCCCCTGTGTCGATTGCGTCATCATGCAATGCAACATTTACACCATTATATTCGCCGGCCGCGCCGCCGAGTTGTTGAATGGCTGAACCGAAGTCCAGCCGTTCAACCGTTATGTATCGTTAATGCCGTGTGGATGGGATATACGGTTAGAGCGCAATTTCACCATCATCGTCGCGCCGGATCGCCAGCGTGGCAGAGCGGGGTGGTATCGACGGATCGTAATCTGGAAAGCCACCCCCTGGATGCTGCACATTGGCAAACAGCGTTTTGGCATCGGCGGACAGGTCGCTGCCGGTGATCTCGCAGCCACTGGGGCCGACCAGAAAACGCTTGAGGCTGGCCTGGGTCTCGGGCGTGATCGTGCGTTTGCCGGCCAGGCTGGCGGGGATGACGGCCAGCATCTGATCGTTGGTGACGTCGGCCACAGCGTTGCCGCTGTTGTCGGTCTGGATCCAGAGCACACCACGGCGGTCGAACCAGAGCCCGTCCGGGCCGCCGAACTGGTTGTCGGCGGTCAGGCCCGAACGATTGATTTCACTGTCGCCGGCCGGCGCGCCGAACACGAATATGTCCCAGGTGAACGTCGTCGCCGCGGGGTCGCCGCCGGCCTCGACCTGGCGGATGATGTGGCCGTATTCATTGTCGGGCCGCGGGTTGGCGGCGTTGACCGCTTCCTCGCCCGCGGCGCCACGATCGTTGTTGTTGGTCAGGGTGTAGTAGATATCGCCGTTGTTGGGGTCGACCGCCGACCATTCGGGGCGATCCATCGGGGTGGCGCCGACGATATCCGCCGCGATTCGGGTATATACCAGCAGGTCGGATTGCCGGCCATTGAAGCGCTGGGCCAGGTCGTCGTTGTCCTCGACATCCAGTGGCAGCCAGTCGCCGCTGCCGTCTTCGTTGAAGCGGGCAACATACAGCGTCCCGCGATCCAGCATGCTCGAATCCGGGTTGGCGGTATCGTAGTTTTCCGCGGTCACGAACTTGTAGCAATATTCACCGCGTGCATCGTCGCCCATGTAGAAAGCGATGGGCCGACCATCCTCGATCACGCTAGGTTCCACGCCTTCGTGGCGAAAGCGCCCCATGGCAGTGCGCTTGACCGGGTTGGCGCTCGGGTTGCCCGGGTCGACTTCGACCACCCAGCCGAAGGTGTTGACCTCGTTGCGCCAATCCTGGGTTGCATTGGTGCCGTCGGCGGTCACGTTGAAACGTGCGAATTCGCCATTGTCCTCGTCGCTGGCATTATCGGATACGGCGCTCCAGAAAAAGCCGAAACCGGTGCCGGTAATACCGTAGCGGCTGAGCTGTTCGCTGGTATCGGTGGTCGTGAAATATCCCTGGATGTTTTCCTCGCCGGACAAATAAGTGCCCCAGGGCGTGAACCCGCGGCCGCAGTTGTTGACGGTGCCGCGGGTCGCGGTACCGGCCTTGCTGTAGGGCGTGACCAGTAGCTCCGAACCCGCGGCGGGGCCGGACATGGTGACGGGCGTCATGGCGGTGATGCGGCGGTTCATAGGCGACATCCGGTGTGACCAGCCACCATCGCTGTCGCGCTCTATTCGAACCACCGATATGCCGTGGGCGGCCATTTCGCGGCGGATCTGTTCGGGGTCGGTCGGTCGGCCGTTGCCATCTTCGCTACGCCCGTTCGGAAACATGAAGTTCCGCGAGATGTTTTCGTGATTGACGACCAGGGTACCCGCACCCGTCGTGCTGTCGTCGGGGAACAAATACATGCCGTCATGGTGCGAGCCGGTCTGCCCGGCCTGATCGGCGGCCGTGTTGGTCGCCGGGTCGAACGCCGCGGCGCCGGCAACGATCGGCGTACCCCAGGCAAGCAGTGTATCGACGCTATAGCCGTCCGGGACCACGACCTGGTCGGCCAGCGAACCGTCGACCGAGGTAAAGCTGAGTGCTTGGTTGGACTCACCGCCTTCTGTGTCCGTATCGACATTATTGTCATCGTCGTCCGAGCAACCGGCCAGTCCGGCGCCGGCGAAAATAGTGACCGCCGCCAGACCGAGGCCGCCGCGCAGGGTCGAGCGTCGGCTCACGCGGGCGTCGAGCAGGCTCGCGAAGCTGGGCGAGGCGCTGTTCGAACGAATGGGTTCGTCGGCCTTGACGGTTTCTTCATCGATTGTCGGCGCCGAGTGCAGCGTCGGGCGGTTGCGCGTCATGAAGGTCTCCCTGACAGATGCGTGAAACAAGATGTCCATCCGCACGCTACCGGGGGGCTGTTACGTGATCATGACGCGCATCGACGTTTGCAGGACATAAAAAACCCCGGCCGTGGCCGGGGTCTGGATTGCGGCCTGCGTGATTCGTCAGGCGTGTTCGCGCTCGCGCATTCAGCTGCTGCCGCCCCCGCCGGAACCCGAAGCAGCAGCGGTGCCCTGCGTGAACAGGCCACTGTCGTCGTTGCTGTTGACGCCGTCCGGGAAGAAGCCGCCGCCGTTGGATGTGCCGGTATCGGTATTCAGGTAGACGATATTCAGCACCGGACCCGGGTTTCGGCCGTACGCTTCGCCGTTGTCCATCAGCGGTACGATGTTGGATGCCTGACCGGTCGCGCCATTGGGCGTGTCGTTCGTCGGTGCGATACCCTGATCGTTGTCGACGCCGTCCTTGTCGAGCGCGTCGCGGGCATCGGAAATGGCCTTGACCGCATTGAACAGGTCTTGATTGCCGGATTGAGTGGCCTGGGCATAGAGCACGGTGCGCACCAAGCTCGCATGATAGGCCTCGGCCGCCAGGAAGCCCGCGGCGACCTTCAGGATCTTCGGGTCCGTGATCAGCGGCGCGGCGCCCTTGTAAGCCGTTACCCCCACGTCCTCGAAGATGTAGGCTGCGAGCAGGAAGTTGGTTGGGCTGGCGGTGTAGTCGAAGTTATCCCCCAGGCCCGCTGCCGAAGCAGCCGTTCTGAAGGCAGTGTCCAACGCGATTCGCGGCTCGGCGACAGCGCCGCCGCCGAGCGTGTCACGCAGGGTTTTGACGTGATCGAATTCGTCGACCGCGATTTCGTTGGCATATTCACGCACGAGATTGCCGAACGAATCGTTGCCGAAGTTGACCATGCCACCGCCGGATACGGTCCCACGCTCGCCGATGCCGTCCTTCATGTTGTCGGGAATGCCCGAACCGGTGGCCGCGAACAGATAAAACTCCGCTTCAAGGTATTCCAGGTTCAGCGCAAAGTTGGCAATCGCTTGGTCGGCGTTGGTGCCATTGGGGCCACGGTTGTTGTTTACATTGCCATCATCATCGTCAGCAAAGCTGTCGCTGTCGCTGCACGCGCCCAGCATGGCACTGCCGACCAGCCCGGCCGTGTACATGCCGGTGTGGGCCAGGAAAAGAGCGCCGGGCCTTGTTGATTTTCTCCGGCGTAATGATGCGTTCTTCCTCTTTGTCGTCCACGGTATCGGTCATTGTGGTTCTCCTGATTGTTTATGTCAGAGCCGCCGTCGTCTCGTGAAAGACCGCAGCGTTATCGGAACGCCGGTCCTGGATCTCCTCCGGGGACGCGCCCGCGCCAAAGCCGTTGATCGACTGCATCGGTTTTACGTGTCATGCGGGCTGTAAACCGTTGCAACCGCATCGTTTGGCTTGCAGCTGCTCTGTTGTTAACACAACAGTCCGGTCACTTTAAAGACCCGGTGTATTGGCGATCGGGCGGTCCGTTAGCGCGTTTTCGACGTCGATGTCGTTTTATTTGGTTAAATTATTGTTTTGTATTATTAAAATTAAAAATACCGAAGCGATTTGACGGCTACGAAGGGTCGCGCCTATCAGGATTTGTAGGGCTGGCGGCGACGCGTTACGCAGCGCTGTATTTTGTGGATGCACACGTGTGATTGGCTTGGTTTTGGGCATGCTCGCGGCCGTCGTTTGTTGCTCGAGCCGGCGCTTTAATAGACAATACGCGGCCTTTGTCAAGCTGCGCTGCAAGGAATAGCGATGCCTGCCCGTCGTGATCTCGCCAATGCCGTTCGCATCCTGGCCATGGATGCCGTTCAACAGGCCAACTCGGGCCACCCCGGCATGCCGATGGGTATGGCGGATATCGCCGAGGTGCTGTTCAACGATCACATGAAGATGAATCCGGCCAATCCCGATTGGCCGGACCGTGATCGTTTTCTGCTCTCCAACGGCCACGGGTCGATGCTGCAATACGCGGCTCTGCATCTGACGGGCTACGACGTATCGCTGGACGACCTCAAGGCGTTCCGTCAATTGCACTCGAAAACCCCGGGCCACCCGGAGAACTTCATGACCCCTGGTGTGGAGACCACCACCGGGCCGTTGGGGCAGGGGCTGGCCAACGCGGTCGGTATGGCGCTGGGCGAAGCCGCGCTCGCGGCCCGTTTCAACCGCGACGACGCGCGGCTGGTCGACCACTACACCTATTGCTTCACGGGTGACGGCTGTCTCATGGAAGGCATCTCGCACGAAGCGTGTTCGCTGGCCGGTACCCTTGGCCTGGGCAAGCTGGTCGTGTTCTACGACGACAACGGTATTTCCATCGACGGCGAAACCAAGAACTGGTTCACCGACGATACGCCGACCCGTTTCGAGGCGTATGGCTGGCAGGTGATACGCAACGTCGATGGCCATGACCCGGAAGAGATCGACACCGCGATCAAGACCGCCAGGAAAGACACGACCCAGCCGACGCTGATCTGCTGCAAGACTGTGATCGGCTGCGGTGCGCCCAATATGGAAGGCACCGCCGGTGTCCACGGCGCGGCGCTGGGCGACGACGAGATCGCGGCGGCGCGCGCGACCATCGGCTGGGAAGACACCACCCGCTTTGCGGTACCGGATGAACTTTACGCGGCCTGGGACAAGCGCGAAGCCGGGGCAGAGGCGGAGACGGCCTGGAACCAGATCCACACCGCCTACGCCGACAAATATCCGGAAGATGCCGCCGAGTTCGATCGCCGCATGGCCGGCGCGATGCCGGAGAACTGGTCGGCGGTCTGCCGCGAGTTCATCGAGCAGGTACAAGCGGGCGGTAAGCGCACGGCAACGCGCAAGTCCTCCAAATCGGCGATCGAGGCGTACGTGGGCCATCTGCCGGAGCTGCTGGGCGGCTCGGCCGACCTGTCCGGTTCCAACGGCACCGATTTTGCCGGCCACCGTGCAATTTCTGCGGCCGATCACAGCGGCAACTACGTGTACTACGGCGTGCGCGAGTTCGCCATGACCGCGATCACCAACGGTCTGAGCCTGCACGGCGGTTTCACCCCGTTCGGGGCGACATTCCTGACTTTCTCCGATTACGCGCGCAACGCGGTGCGCATGGCCGCGTTGATGGGGTCGCGCAATATCCTGGTCTATACCCACGATTCCATCGGTCTCGGCGAGGACGGGCCGACCCATCAGGCGGTCGAGCATCTGGCCAGCCTGCGTCTGATCCCCAATCTGCATGTCTGGCGGCCCGGCGACGACGTCGAGACGGCTGTCGCATGGCGCGCCGCGATAGAGCGCGCCAACGGCCCCACCGCGCTGGCCTTGTCGCGTCAGGACGTCGATCATCAGGATCGCAGCCCTGAACAGGTCGCCGCCATCACGCGTGGCGGGTATGTCCTGCGCGAGCCGGACGGCGACACGCAGGCCCTCGTGATCGCCACTGGCTCCGAACTGGAACTGGCGGTGGCGGCGGCCACCACCCTCGCTGGCGAGGGCATCGGTGTGCGTGTGGTTTCCATGCCCTGCGTGGAGGTCTTTGCCGGACAGGACGACGCCTACCGTGAATCGGTATTGCCGGCGGCGACAACTGCACGCGTGGCTGTCGAAGCGGGCGTCACCGACGGTTGGTACCGGTATGTCGGCCCCACGGGCCACGTGATCGGGGTCGACGATTTCGGCGCGTCCGCCCCGGGCGGCGATGTCTACAAGCACTTCGGGATCACCGCGGACGCGGTCGCCGAGGCCATTCGCGAGCAGTTGCAGGGCTGACCCTGCCCATCAATCGACGCGGGCCAGCCTGTGGGCCGGGCCCGTTGAGTCAAGCCACATCAGTCAAGCCAAGTCAGTCAAGAGGTAGTTATGGCAGTCAAAGTCGGGATTAACGGATACGGTCGCATCGGGCGCAACGTGCTGCGGGCGCTGTACGAAGCCGGCCGCACGAACGAAATCGAAGTCGTGGCGATCAACGACCTCGGTGATGCCCAGGCCAATGCCCACCTGACCCAGTACGACACGGCCCATGGCCGTTTCCCGGGCGAGGTCTCGGTCGACGGCGACAACCTGGTCGTCAACGGCGACAAGATCAAGGTGCTGGCCGAGCGCAACCCGGCCGACCTGCCCTGGGGCGACCTGGGCGTGGAAATCGTGCTCGAATGCACGGGTCTGTTTGCGAGCAAGGACAAGGCCAGCGCCCATCTGCAGGGTGGCGCCAGAAAAGTGCTGATCTCGGCCCCGGCGGGCAGCGATCTGCCGACCATCGTGTACGGCGTCAACCACGACAGCCTGAGCGCCGGCGATACCGTGGCGTCGAATGCCTCCTGCACCACCAACTGCCTGGCACCGCTGGTCAAGCCGCTGCATGACGCTTTCGGCATCGAGTACGGGCTGATGAACACCATCCACTCGTACACCAATGATCAGGTGCTCACCGACGTCTATCACAAGGATCTGCGTCGCGCGCGCAGCGCCACCCAGAGCATGATCCCGACCCAGACCGGCGCGGCGAAGGCCGTCGGCCTGGTGCTGCCGGAACTCAACGGCAAGCTCGACGGCTTTGCCGTGCGTGTGCCGACGATCAACGTGTCGATGGTCGATCTGACGGCCCAGGTCTCGAAGGAGACCAGCGTCGAGGAAGTCAATGCCGTGCTCAAGAAGGCCGCGGAAGGCGAGCTCAAGGGCGTGCTGGCCTACAGCGAAGCGCCGCTGGTCTCGCAGGACTTCAACCACGACCCGGTGTCCTCCACGGTCGACGCGCCGCTGACCAAGGTCGCCGGCGGCAAGCTGATTAAGATTTGCGCCTGGTACGACAACGAATGGGGCTTCTCCAACCGCATGCTCGACACCGCGCTGGCGCTGGCCAAGGCCGGCTGATCCAGTCGCTACGTCGACAACTGCAACCGAGGAGCGCGACATGACCGCCATGCTGAAGATGGAAGACGTGGATCTCGCCGGCAAGCGTGTGCTGATCCGTCAGGATCTGAACGTCCCGTTCGTCAACGGGGAGGTCAGTTCTGCCGGCCGCCTCAAGGCGTCGGTGCCGACAATCCGCGCCGCGCTCGATGCCGGCGCCCGCGTCATGGTCATGTCGCACCTCGGTCGCCCGAAGGAAGGCC
>Ga0206123_10000074_pt1 | contig 83055 bp, 69 predicted proteins | sample Helgoland_Spring_2_FD_160086 | JGI IMG/M metagenome (GOLD analysis project Ga0206123, IMG submission 160086) | Pelagic subsurface seawater microbial communities from Kabeltonne, Helgoland, North Sea - Helgoland_Spring_Bloom_20160316_1 | ecosystem: Environmental > Aquatic > Marine > Epipelagic ...
AGCCTGTTCAGTATTACCTACGGTCCGGACGAGGCCGGCCACGTCACCATGAACTTTGGCCCCCTCAACCGCACTGGTGGTGAGCGTCGACTGAACGTTGCTATGACTCGCGCCCGCTCCGAGATGATGGTGTTCTCCACCATGCCACCCGAGCGTATTGACCTTGCCCGCACCCAGGCGCGCGCCGTGGCGGACCTGAAACACTTTCTCGAATACGCGGAACGGGGCGCATCAGCGCTTGGTGCTGCCGTCCACGGGTCCATAGGTGATTTCGAATCTCCGTTCGAGGTGGCAGTCGCCCGAGGCCTGCAGCACAAGGGCTGGACCGTGCACCCACAAATCGGCGTCTCCGCTTACCGGATCGACATGGGCATCGTCCACCCGGACCTGCCCGGCCTCTACCTCGCCGGTATCGAATGCGATGGCGCCATGTACCACAGTTCCGCCTATGCCCGTGAGCGAGACAAAATCCGTCAAGGCGTTCTCGAAGGGCTGGGGTGGACCTTGTTCCGTGTATGGTCCACCGACTGGTGGACGAACCGTAGCAAGGCGCTGGAGGAACTGGATCAGGCCTTGAGCCGGCATCTCGAGGCTGTACGGGCGGATCGAGCCAAGAAGGCCGAATCGGTTGATCGAGAGAAACAAAAGCAGGAGCGGGGTTCTCAAAAACCGCCGCCGAAGGGCGCCGTCGAGCCTGATTCAGGCAGTATCGTGACTCGGTACGTCCGCGCGAACTTAGCCGGTTTCCCGGCCGATCCGGAATTGTTCTACCAGCCGGCTTATGATGACCTGCTCAAGGAGATGGTGCTGCACGTCATTGACCTGGAAGGCCCCATCCACGAAGAAGTACTGGTTCGCAGGATCGCCCGCGAGCACGGCTTCCAGCGCGCAGGACGGCAGATCAAGGACCGGGTCGCGCAGATCGCGGAGCAGCATCGCGCAACGACCCGGGAAGGGGTGGGCAGCTTCCATTGGCCACAAGCGAGTGAAGCGGCCGCCAAACGATTTGCGCGCACGGATGGACGGGACGAAGAAACAAAAAGGCTTGATTATATCTGTGCCGAGGAAATCACCGAGATCCTGTCGGCTTGTGGTGATGCAGGGCAGTTCACGGAGTTCTGCCAGGCGCTCGGCATCGGCCGACTCACACAACAGATGAAATCCAGATTGGAAGATGCGCTTCCAATTGAGCCGAAGGAGCCGTAAGTGACATCCGGAGGTGGTCGGTTTGCCGGCTACGGAGCGCGATGCCAAGACGGATGATCCGATGGTTTTTTAACCTGATGGCGCTATAAAATCGAATATTTGATATGAAGACGGCGCGTTCATTGAATATTTCACCTGACTTACTGATGCTTATCATATTTCCAGAACACATCTGCACCTTAAAAGGAATTGAGAATGAGCCAAGTACCAAGCATAAAAAAAATAAAAATAAAGAACTTTGGCTGTATTGGAAGTCAAAGCATTGAATTGGATATCAATAATATAGTTATCTTGGTTGGCCCTAATAATGCTGGTAAAAGTACGATTCTAAAAGCATATGAAGCAGTCACTGATTGTTTGAAATTGGAGCAGGATGATTTTCACAATAAGCAGGTTAGCGTGGATAATTTTCCTGAAATAGAGGTTCATTCCGTTGCAACCGAAGAAAATAAGCCTGGTGATGAATGGTGTTCAAATCAAGGTAGCGGGACATATCTAGTCAGAGAAAAATGGAAGTGGACTGGAACGAACAAAGAGCCTGAGAGAGTCGGATTTAACGTTGTCCTCGATAGATGGGCGCACGAAGGCGACCAAGAAAAAATGCCTTGGGGAATAAATAATGTAGCAAAGGCTAGAAGACCAAAACCTCATAGAGTAAACACATTTGATGATCCCGATGTTCAGTCTAAGGCTATAACATCTCTTTTAAAAAGTTTGCTCGAAGATAGTATCAAAAAAATCAAAGAAGATGACGAAGACGAGAAAACCAAGTATGAAATGCTTGTGGAAAGTCTAAAGGAATTGCGAGATTCATCGAAGATTACTCAGAAAGAGAGTATCGAAGGCCTCGAAGGTACGGCAAACCAAATTATCAGTAAGATTTTCCCCAGCCATGAATTGAAGATATCCGCCCCTGAAAGCTCAGCTCCAATTAAAATTGACCTCTTAGGTAACGAATTCTCGATTGAGATGGGTTCCATAGGTGGATTGACGTTCCCATTGGAAAAGCAGGGTAGCGGAAGCAGGAGAACCGCATTATGGACGATACTTAAGCTTTTGGCAGACAATGGTGTTCGAGCCAAGGCTGGAGGAAGAACTGCGAAATCACATCACGAACCGGTCGGCCCTAATACAGCTCATGTTTTATTGCTTGATGAACCAGAGGTGAGTCTACACCCATCTGCCACAGAAATGGCAAGAGATGTTCTTTATTCTCTTCCTGATAATGAAAGTTGGCAGATAATGGTTTCGACGCACTCGCCTAGCTTTATTGATCTTACAAAAGATCACACTACGATTATTAGAGTTGATAAAACTCAAAATGATGACATTGAAACCACAACTTTGTTTAAGCCTGAGTCTGCACAATTAGATGACGATGACAAAGAGAATTTAAAGTTAATTAATTTATTTGACTCTCATATATCTGAGGCTTTTTTTGGTGGCAGGGTCCTTGTTGTTGAGGGCGATACTGAATACTCTGCTTTTAACTACATCAAGAACAAAGAGGCTGAGTCTGGCAACAACTCGTATCATGATCTGAATATCATCAGGGCAAGAGGAAAAGTTACTGTTGCGTCAATGATGAAAGTCTTAAATCACTTCCGTAAAAAGTTCTACGTGTTTCATGATACCGATGTTGAAACAGTTAAATCTAAACGAAAAAATAAAGAGTTGAGTGTTGATGGTGCAGTTGTTTATGAGCAGTTTAGGATGGCAAATCCAGCGTGGACTAACAATGAAAAAATTCTTTCCCAAATGACAGATCAGTCAAGGGTTGTTGCTTCCGTTATCAACTTTGAAGACGCATACTTTGACGAAACTATTGGCAGTGATAAGCCAGAAAATTGTATAAAGCATATTAGAGAAGAGCAAGAAATGTACAAAAAAATTAAAGGATTATTAGATGGTATTCTTGAACTGGGGGAGCATTGTTTGCCTACAGGTGCGATAGCGTGGTCGAATATGTCTGAATTACGCGAGGTAGTTCAGGCCCGCCTTGCTTCAGTAACAATCAATTCTGAAAAATAGAAGTATAATGCCTGTTAATTGTCAAGGTGAGTTCATGCCCGAAGATGATAAGAAAGAACAGGGAACCTTTGTGGTAAATCAGTCCCATATTGATCCATCTACAGACAGCCGCACTCAGCTGACTCTGGCGAAGTACGAGTTGATCTACGCCATCATCGGGCAGGTTTTAGGCTTGGTTTGTATCGTGGGTGGGCTGGGGTTGTTCCTCAACGGGATCGTAGGCTCGACGAATTGGACAACCAAGATTTTCGGGGCAGAGTCAACGATGACGGATGCGGCCCCTGGGGCCATACTGTTTGTCGTTGGCTTGTTCTTAGTCTGGGTAACTCGCTATAAGTTTTCTCACAAAAAGGCCAATTAACAGGGCGCTTAAGTTCGTTGCGGTCTTCGGCCTCCGCCGGGCGCCCTTGTCAGAGTGCCGTTTAGCTGGGCGTTAGCCCTTAAGGCCCAGCCTTTGGCATGATCCATCAAACCGACCTTGGGTCAAATCTTCGAACAAACCTTCCGTAGTATCGACGACGTGCTCTGGAAGGAGGCCGGTTGTGCCACCGAGTTGGATTACACCGAGCAGACGTCGTGGATGCTATTTCTCAAGTATCTGGACGACCTGGAGTACGAGCGCGCCTAGGCAGTGGAGCTGATGTGCAAGCCATATCGCTTTGTCATCGACGAGCCCTACCGCTGGTCCGCCTGGGCGGCGCCGAAGACCGCCAGCGGTGGGTTTGACCACGACCAGACGCTTACCGGGACCGATCTGATCGCCTTCGTCAACGGCGATTGGCTTCTTCAACGCTCCCTCACCGGCTGGTACTTCACCAGTGGCAGGAAGACCGTATCCACCCAGGCTTTCCGCAGCGCCGCCGGTGGCGGAGAGAAGGTCATCAGGGCGTGGTGTCGGAACAGCACATCCAACAGGTCCTCGACGGGAGGGGAGAGCGTCTCGCCGGGTATTTCCCCTCGTTCCACGGCCCGGTTCAGGATCGCCTTGAGAGTATTCCCGCCGCCCGCGCGTAGGGCGGCACGCAAATCCTGTGGCGTGGATTCGGTGTCCCGAAAGTATTCACTCGAGAACAAGGTAAAGATGACCGCGATGCCCCGGGCACGCCGGGAGAGCTGTTCCAGATACTCCAGGAGTTCTGCGCGGAGATCGCCGCGGTCCGCTACGTCCGTGGGGTGTTTCGCCATTTGCTGCCGGATGGCGGCGACGGCGAGGTCGGCCTTGTTGTCCCACCGGCGGGCCAGGACCGGGCGGCTGGTTGCGGCGCGGGTGGCGACACTTTCCAGCGTTAAGCCGGCGTAGCCCTGGTCGGTCAGTTCTTCCCAGGCCGCTTCCAACAGCGCGGCTTCGAGGTCCGAGCCGCGACGACGTCCTTTCATGGTGTGAATCCTTTATTAAGATACATCTATGTATCTTGTTGATCGGGATGGCCCCATATAAGATGCATCGGTGAATCCTAATTGGGAGATAGACCGATGGCAAACAGCTTTGGGTTTGGGCGACTGGGCGAGGCGGGTTTAAGGCATTCCCTGGGCGTGATGGCGTTCGGAATGGCCGCGTCGGCAATGGCGGATTCGCCTCGGGCACTCGAGCCGGCGGACGGAACCAAGGCGGGTCTGGAACAGGCCGGTTCCTTGCCGAATCATTTGAGCCTGGGATTGGGAATGGCGTTGCTGCCCGACTACCAGGGGGCGGACGACTATCAGGTCGAGCCCGTGCCGCTGGTCGAGGCACGATATGGGCGGTGGTTCGCCCGGACCGGAGAGGGCATTGGCGTTACCGTCATCGACAGCGCGGCCCTGGCCGCGGGAATCAGCGTTAATTGGATGAGGGGCTACGAGGAAGACGACGTACCGGAAGGCATCGAGGAGGTGGACGATGCGCTCGGCGCGCGCTTTTTTGTATCAACCCAGCGTTGGGGTACGCAGGCTACTCTGGCGGTAACCCGTGCCGTTACCGAGACGGAGCGTGGTTTGATCGTCATGGCGGGCCTGTCGCATCCTTGGCGGATTTCTGAACGGTTGATGCTTGCCCCCGGCCTGGGCGTGACCTGGGCCGACGAGAATTACATGGTCAGTTATTTCGGGGTTGATGCCTCGGAGGCGGCCAGATCGGGATTCAGCGAATACCGCCCGGGCGCCGGGTTCAAGGACGCCTCTTTTCGTATCCGTGCCCGTTATCGGGTCACGGAGAGGGTGAGTGTCGTTGGCGCCGCCGGTGTCATCCACCTGCTTGGTGATGCGGCCGACGCGCCTCTCACCGATGAGGACACCCAGGCGATCGCGGTGGCGGGTTTTGTTTACCGGTTCTGAGGCGAACGACAACCCGCCCGCATATTGCTCTCAATAATCGTTCGGTCGGCGGCGTCGGTCAGTCCATCGTGGTTCAGGTCGTACCAGCTGGACAGGCCGCGGCCCGCCTCGGTGTCGGCCCAGTACGCCCATTCGTCCAGGTCCGTCTGGTCGACCACCAGATCCCCGTTGCCATCGCCGGGGCAGTCGGTGGCGGTGGCGAGAAGCTGGTCCAGTCGTTCGCGCAGCGCCGCCAGGTTGGCGGCCTGTTCCTCGCTCAGGTCACCCTCGCCATCGGCCAGCAGATCGGCGTCGGCGCGGTCCAGTTTCGGCGCGGGAATGGCCTGGTCGATTTCGTAAAACGCTTCGCTGTCCACCAGCGTGTCGAGCTCGCAATCCTGCCGGCTGATGCGCACCAGTTTGTAGTGATCATTGCGCAGCGTCCGTTGGTCCTGGGGAAAAATATCCACCGGGTCGTCGCCTTGTGAGATCAGGTGCTCGTTGACCGCGCAGCAGGAGTCGAAGCCGCCGTTGCCGTTTTCATCGGGCCCGTACCAGACGCCGCCCTGGTCGGCGCAGACTTCCTGTTGAGGAAAAATCTGTACGCAGGTGTTGGCGGCGGGGACCACGCAGGGCGGGGGTGGCGCGGCGGCGATATTGGTGCCTTGCTCGCTGAAGTTGTAGTCGCGGATGCCGACGTGGCCGGGTTCCTCCAGGTAGGGGCGTACCGGTTGCGCGTCCAGCGGCAGCCAGGCCGGCAGGGCGTTTGCGTCGATGCCGGCGAGTTCCCGGAACAGGCTGAACAGGTCGGTGGTGTTAACCAGGTGTTCGACGTCGCGGTCCGGGTTGGCGACGATCGATTCCGGCCCGGCCACGATCAGAGGCACCCAGACGCCGGTCTGGTACAGGGAGCCTTTGGCGCGCAAGGGGTCGAAGGGCAGTTTTACGGAGGGCATGTAGGTGCCGTTGTCGCTGACCACCACTACCACGGTGTTGCTGGCCGGGTTGTAGCGGAGGCTGCCGTCTTCTTGCCGGTCGGCGATGTGGGTGTTCTCCAGCAGCCGTCCGATTTCGTGATCCACGGCTTCCAGCATGTGCTGGGCGACGACGCGCTGCTGTGAGAAGTCGCCGATGTCGCCGGTGGCGGGCAGACCCACCTCCGCCAGGCCGTCGGCCACGGGCGTGCCGCAGCCGAGCAGGCTGAGGGTGGCGTCGGGGTGGGGCAGCAGCGAGGCCGGTGGCGGTTGCAAGGGCGCGTGCAGAGCGGAAAAGCCCACGGTCATCATCCAGGGGGTGTCACCGGGAAGTGATTGCTTGTCGACGATCCAGTCGATGGCGTATTGGGCTTCCAGAGTAAGTCGGTACCCGCGGGCGCGGGGATCTTGAGCAAGCAGAGTTTCGTTATCGCCGTTCTCGTAATTGATTTTCCATTCGCCGGTGTAATAGCCGTTCTGAGTGTCGAAATCGAGTTCGGCACGTCGTTCCTCGCTGGCCGTCAGGGTGCCGGGGTCAAGGATGCCGCCCAGTTCGACACAACGGCGTCCGGGCGTGGCGCTGTTCTCCATGACCCGCCAGGGCTGGCTGCTGGGGTGGTTGTCCGGCAGATAGCAGACGCCGAAGTCGGCGCCGTGGTCGCCATCGGCGGCGGTGGTGGGCACGAAACCACATTGATAGGTTCCTTCCGGCGCCACGCCGCCGGCGGTGGTGTCGATCGGGTAGGGCGCGCCGTCCAGGTAACCGGCGAAATAATCCCAGCCCAGCTCGCGCATGGCGTCGTCGTGCATCGGATGGTTGTCGGGGTTCAGGTCGGAGCCGCTCAGGTGCATCTTGCCCACCAGAGCGCTGACGTAACCTTTTTCCTCGCGCAGCAGTTTGGGGATCGTCAGGGCATAGGGCGAGGGTTGCGAGTTGGCCAGGTCGGTGCTGACGATGGCGTTGCGCACGCCGCTGCGGAAGGGATACTGGCCGTTGAAAAAAGTGGCGCGGGTGGGAGAACAGGTGGGCATGGACCAGGTGTTGCGAAAGCGCACACCGGCTTCGGCGATGGCATTGATGTTGTCGGTGGCCGCTGGGATGCTGCCGCCGTAACCGAAGGCGTCGAACTGGTCGACACCGGCATCGTCCACCACGATGAACAGGATATTGGGCGGTGGCGTGTCGCCGGGTGATCTACCGCCGCCCGGCCCCGAGTCGGAATCGGAGCCGCCGCAGCCGCCCAGCGCCAGCGCACCCAGGCCGGCCAGCAGTAAGGTGTATGCGTTCATGATTTTTCCCCCGGGGCGGCTTTGTTTTAGCAAAGTTTGTTTTAGCAAAGAATGACGGCCCGGGGTGGGTATCCCTATACCCTGTTCATGGTAGTCGGTTGGTGGTGGATACCATGAATTGGGTATGGTGAGGCACAGGCTCCGATTGCGATGATTGGCTCATTCAACAAGGCGGCTTTTCATGACCGACACCCCTGCCAGCCCCGACCCGACGCGGACCGGCCCCGTCCGGGTGCTACTGCTGGAAGACGACACCCCGCTACGCGAACGTTTCGCGCGGATTCTTGATGACTGGTCCGGCGGCGAGCTGGTGGCGGCCTGCGCCACCCTGGACGAGGCATTGGCCCTGCTCAGGCAGCAGCCGGTGGATCTGCTGATGACCGATTTGAACCTGCCGGACGGACACGGCATCGAGGCGATTCAACTGCTGGGCAAACTGTATCCCGACGCCGACGCCATGGTGATTTCGGTGCTGGCCGACGACGAAACCGTGCTTGCCGCCATCGAAGCCGGCGCCGTGGGCTATTTGCTCAAGGACGCGGATTCCTTCGAGCTGGTGGAATCGATCCAGGAATTACGCGCCGGGGGGTCGCCGATTTCCTCGTCCATCGCCCGTATTCTGGTGCGGCGTATGACCGGCCCGCCGCCGAGCCAGGATGGGCCCTCCCTGACGCCCCGGGAAACCGAGATACTGCGCGGTATCGCCAAGGGTTTCACCTACGCCGAGCTGGCCGAGTGGCTGCATATTTCCCGCCAGACCGTGCCGGTGCATATCAAGAATATTTACCGCAAACTGGCCGCCAATAACCGTTCCGAAGCCGTCTATGAAGCATCGAGAAGGGGCCTGATACGACTGTGAGACGCCAACTGGGGTTGGGGGTATTGTGGGGGGTGTTGCTGGCGCTGGCGAGTGCGCCGCTATGGCTGAAAATGCCGACTCCCGATCGCGGTGCCGTCACTGACGTGTTGCGCCTGGAGGGCGGGGAGAGTGGAGCAGGTAGAGAAGGTAGAAAAGGTAAAGAGTGGCAGCCGGTCACTTTGCCGCAGGCGCGTCGTGCGTCAGGCGGTTGGGAGCATTACCGGCTGACGCTCCGCAGTGAAGAGAACGCCCCCTACCTGTTTATCCCGACGGTCAGCCAGCGCGCCGTCATTGAACTGGCCGGCGAGGAGATCGCCGATACCCGGCATCGCACCACGATGATGGGGATGGCGTCCGGTGTCGCGGCTCTGGTGCCGTTACCTCGTGGTCTGCTGGGTCCCGGCGACAATGTCATCGACATCCACGTTCAATCGCTGAGTCTGGTTCCCGTCTACCTGTCCACCGTCTATGTGGGCAGTGCGGACGAGCTGTCCTTCTATTATCGCGCTCAGGTCTTCCTGCTCGAATATTTGCGTCTGATGATACCCGCCGGCCAGATACTCATCGCGCTGGTGGTGGCGGTGCTGTGGTTGTACCGGCCGCGGGAAGCGCTGTTCGGTTGGCTGTTCCTGCTTTTGACGACCTCCATGTATATCTATCTGGGCATGATGCGCGACCTGGTGCCCCAGTTGCTCGCCATGATGCCCTACCTGCATATGCTCGGGTCCTCCGCCGCCGCCATCCAGGTGATCATCGTGTTGTTGATCGCGGGCATACCGCCACCACGCTGGCTGAAGCTGGCGGCGGTGCTGGTACCGGCGGCGTGTGTCGTGGTGGGGCTCAGCGAGGTGGTTCCGGCTCCCCAGTTGGTGAAGCTGGTGAACGCGCCGCTCAATATCCTGGGGCTGCTGGCCAGCCTGGTGATCACCGCCCGGGCCTCCATGACCAGGCAGTTGGGCGAGGCCTGGCTGCTGTTGCTGCCGTTGCTGCTGGCGGTGCTCGCGGCCTTGCACGACTACGCCGTGATCACTACCCGGCTGGACGGCCCGGTGCTGCTTTCGGTGTATTACCGGCCCGTTCTGATGATCGGTATCGCCATGATTCTGATGCGCCGCCTGGGAGTCAGTCTGAACCGGTTGGACGGCGCCAATGCTTACCTGACGCAGCGCCTTGATGAGCAGGAACGGGAACTCGAACGTCTGCATCAAGAGGAGCGCAGGGAAACCGCGCAACGGGCGCTCAGTGAGGAGCGCCAGCGACTGACGGCGGATTTGCACGATGGCCTGTCGGGCCATCTGGCTTCCATCATCGCGCTGTCCGAACGGGAAAAAACCGAATCGGTCGAGCGTGCCGCGCGCGAAGCCCTCGAAGATTTGCGCTTGGTGATCCACTCGCTGGATATTCAGGATCGGGAATTGCCGGTGGCTCTAGCCGGCTTGCGCGAGCGCCTGGAGCGGCAGCTTAAACGCATCGGCGTCCACCTGGAGTGGTCAATGGCGCAACTGCCCGAGATCCAGGGGGTGACGCCGTCCCAGGCGCTGAATGTGCTGCGCATCCTGCAGGAAGCGATTACCAACGCCATCAAGCACGGCCGGGCCTCCCGCATCCGGGTGAAAGGGGATCAGGGCGAAGACGGCGCGGCGCGTATCCGGGTGGAAAACGACGGTATACCCATTCCCCGGAACCCGAGCCGGTCCGGCTCCGGCCTGCACAATATGCGCCGCCGCGTCCGCCAGCTTGGCGGTGGTATCGAGATCGCCCCCCTGGATCAGGGCACCCGGCTGACGCTGCGGTTGCCGCCGTGCTTGCCCGGCGCCCCCTCGGTGGCCTGACCGCCTTTCGGAAGCTCGTCCCCTACTATGTTTATGGTATCCCCCTGTGACCCGTGTCACAGGATACTGGGTGCATAGCAATAACGCAGGGGGATGGGATGGACAACAACATAAAAACGCATCGTCTCGTGGGCCGCTGGTTCGGTCTTGTCTGTCTGAGTCTGGCGGCGATTCAATTCGCCGGCTGCGGCGGAGACAGCGACTCATCGCCGGTCGTGGAGCAAGGTGAAGAACAAACGCCGCCTAATTTCGTGGTGGTGGTGGTGGACGATATCGGCATCGACCAGTGGGCGCTGTTTGGTCACGGTGGCTATACGCCGGCGGAAACGCCGAGTATCGATGCCATCGCCGAGGACGGTGTGCGTTTCGACAATCTCTGGGCGATGCCGGCCTGCTCCAACGGTCGCGCCGCCTTGTTCACGGGCCGCTATCCGTTCCGCACCCAGGTTTACACCGCTCTCGGCAACAATGACCTGGCCAATTACATGGTCAACCCCGAAGAAACGACCTTGCCGGACCTGCTCAAGCCGGTGGGCTACCAGAGCGCCCTGTTCGGCAAATATCACCTGGGGATTCAGGCCAACAACCCCTATGGACTGGGCATGGCGCGGGACGCCACCGGGTTCGATTATTTCGAGGGCTGGCTGGACGAGACCGGTGACCCTTCTTCCATCGACACCACCGCCGGTGGGGTCGGGGAGGAAGGGGACTACGCCTGCGGCTTCGTGCCCGACCGGCACGTCGACCCCCTGAACGGCGCCAACAGCGGCGCCTGCTGGATGTCCGACGGTGCTTGTGAGGCGATCAACAGCGTGACGACCGCACCGCAGGCGCCGGGCCGGGTGTGCCGGGATCAGGGCGGTATTTTCGATCCGCGCGAAAGCTGCGGGGCCTTGGTCCCGGACTACATTGATTTCAATCGCCTGAGCGGCCATTACGTCTCGCCGCTGGTGATCAACCATGAAAACGGTGCGGTGGAAGCGGTGCCGCCGACCGATCCGCGTGCCCGTACCTACCGGGGCAGCCAACTGGTGGACGCCGCCGTGGACTGGGTTGATGGGCAAGATCAGCCGTGGATGGTGGCGCTGAGCTTCGCCACCAACCACACGCCCCTGATGCAACCGCCCAGCGCCACGCTGCCGGGCAGTCCTGACGCGGGCGACCTTGATTGCGCCTCCCTGATTGATCAACGCGTTTTGTCCAACCTGATGGAAGAGTCCCTGGACCATGAGTTGGGGCGCTTTCTGGTCAACATCGGGGTGGCGACCTACGGTGATGATGGCCAACTGGTCTATGACCGTGACAGCAACACCTACGTGATTCTGGTCAGCGACAACGGCAGCCTGGGCACCACCGTCAAGGTGCCCTTCGATGTGACCCGCGCCAAGTCCACCGCCTACCAGACCGGGGTCTGGAATCCCGGCCTGGTGGTCGGGCCGGGCATTGTCGAACCGGGCCGCGCGGTGGACGCGATGGTCAATATTGTCGATCTTTACCAATTGATTGGCGAGCTGGCGGGGGTCGAGGATGTGCACGGCCAGGTGGCGCGTCCCCTGGATTCCCAGCCGCTCAAACCCTATCTGGACAACCCCAGGCAAGCGCCGATCCGCACCAGCAATTACACCGAAATCGGCACTAACCACCACGCCAATGGTGAGACGAACAGCCCCTGCGTGTTCAGTAATGGCGGTACCTGCAGCCAGATCACTCCGGATGCCGGGGTCTGCCACGACAACGGCGGCGTCTGGTTCGGCGAAAACCCGGATGACGCCAGCGCGCCGGCGCAGGGTTTCGGCAAATGCTGCGAGCTGGCCACCTGGCAGAAACACACCGGCAAGACGGTGGTCGACACCATCTACCCCAAGGTCGCTTATGGGGTGCGCAATGAGCGGTACAAGCTGGTGCGCAATATCTACGACGGCTACGACGAAACGCTCTACGACGCGGCCGCCTATGACCCGGCGGACCCGGCGGCGAACACTGCCTGCGTGGACGACCTGGTGGTCGATGAGCTATATATGATCGATCAAAACACCCCGGAGCCGACCCTCGACACCGAAGAGCGCAACCTGCTGGCCGCCGGCGAGGCGGCGCTCGGCGAGGAGCAGGCCGAGCGCTACCAGGCGCTGCGAACCGAGCTGACGGATCTGCTCGCCTCCAAGGCTTCCTGCACCGGGGACGTCAATCTCGATGGCCGGGTCGATCAGGCGGATGTGGCGCAGTGGCAACGCTACAAGTCGCTCACCGACGGCTCCAGTTGGGCGGACATCGATCAGGATGGCGTCACCGATGACACCGACAGGCAATTGATCGAAGCCGCTTTCGGCGCCTGCGCCGGAGGCTGAGATGCCGGCTTGGAAGGGGCGCCGCGCGATCCTGTCGCTGGGCGGCGCCGGCCTGTTGATATTGCTGCTGGCGGCGGGCTGGCGGTTGGCCCCGTCGCCGGACGCGGTGGCCCCGGATCCCGGTGGTCTGGCCGATGCCGGGTTTGTCGGCTCCGAAACCTGTGGCGGCTGCCATCAGGCGCAATACCAGGACTGGCTCGGTTCCCACCATCAGCGGGCCATGCAGAAGGCCACCGACGCCACCGTCCTCGGCGACTTCGATAACGCCCGGCTGGACCAGGGCGACGCCGCCGCCTTTTTCCGTGACGGCGACACCTTTTCCATTCGCGCCGCCGGTCCGGATGGGGAGCCCCGGGACTATCCGGTGCGCTACACCTTCGGCGTCGAGCCGCTGCAGCAATACCTGATCCCGTTACCGGGCGGACGCTTGCAGGCGTTCACCTCCGCCTGGGACAGCCGCCCGCGTGAAGAAGGCGGACAGCGATGGTTCGCGTTGTATCCGGAGGGTGAGGGCCGGACCACCGATCCGTTGCACTGGACCGGTCTGGATCAGAACTGGAATTCGGCCTGCGCCCATTGTCACTCCACTGGCCTGCGCAAGGGCTATGACTCGAGCACCGACACCTACCAGACCACCTACGCGGAAATCAGCGTCGGCTGCGAGGCCTGTCACGGACCGGGCGCCGACCATCTGGCCTGGGCGCAAGCGCCCGGCCAGTTCTCCGAGCGCGATGCGCACCATGGCCTGAAACTGGATTTCGGCGACCACGCCCTGGGCCATTGGCGCCACGACCCGACGGCGGGCCACCTGGAAGTAGAGACCTGTGGCCGCTGTCACGGCCTGGGAGCGCGGATCCACGAAGACGTGGCCCACGGTCAGCCGGTCGGCGACGACATCCGGGTGGCGCTGCTCGACCCGGCGCTTTACTACCCCGATGGCCAGATCAAGGGCGAGGTGTTTGAGTACGGCTCCTTCCTGCAAAGCCGCATGTTCCATGCCGGCGTCACCTGCGGCAATTGTCACGACCCGCACAGCGCCCGCCCGCGGGCCGAGGGCAACGGTCTCTGCACCCAATGCCATCAGGCGGACCAGTACGATTCGCCGTCGCACTTCAACCACCCGGTCGGTTCACCCGGTTCCCAGTGCGTGAACTGCCACATGCCTGAGCGAACCTACATGAAGATCGACGGGCGCCGTGACCACAGTCTTCGCGTGCCCCGCCCGGACCTGTCCGTTTCGTTGGGCACGCCCAACGCTTGTAACCAGTGTCACCAGGACCAGAGTGCCGGCTGGGCGGACCGGCACGTCCAACGCTGGTCCAGTGACGGCGACCCGGGGCTGCAACGGTACGGGTATGCCCTGGCTGGCAATCCACAAGGGACGCCGGAGGCCGACCAGGCATTGATGGATCTGGCCACCGACCCGACCCAGCCGGCCATTGCCCGGGCCACCGCCCTGACCCGACTGGGCGAACGTGGCGCCGGCGGCGCGGCGCTCTTTCAGCGGTCGGCGGCGGACGCGTCGCCGCTGGTCAGGCGGTCGGCGGCGCGCCACCCTGGCGCGGCCCGCACCCTGCTGGACGACCCGGTGCGCTCGGTACGCATCAGCGCCGCCGAGACCCTGGCGTCGATGAGCGGCGCCCTGCCGCCGGCCCTGGCCAAGGTGCTGGACCGGACGTTGGACGAGTACCGCCAGGCCCTGGCGCTGAACGCCGACCGCCCGGAGGCGCATGTCTCCCTGGCCCGCCTGCACGCGAGCCTGGGTGACCCGGCCGCCGCCCGCCGGGCGCTGCAAGAGGCCCTGCGTCTGGATCCGGCCTTTGTCCCGGCCGCCGTCAACCTGGCCGATTTTCATCGCGCCAATAAACAGGACGAACGGGCGGCGGAGGTGCTACGCCAGGCGTTGCGCCAGGCCCCCGAGGCCCCGGGATTGCACTATGCCCTGGGCCTGTTGTTGATACGTCAGGGCGAGACACGGGCGGCCCTGGACGAACTCGCCGCCGCCACCCGGCTGGCGCCGGATAACGCGCAATACGCCTATGTGTACGAACTGGCGCTCAAGGAGCGGGAAAACAGGGCGCGATAACCCCGGCTCCACGTCATATCACCACCTTGGCCAGCCACTGCATTCCCAGCGCCACGCCCAGAACCACCAGCCCGGCCACCAGGCTGGTCACCAGGGCATGCCGCCGCCACATCCGTTCTACCTCCGGCCCGAACCGCTTCACGAGCCATGCCAAGCCGTAGTAGCGGATGCCGCGCGCGATCAGCGCGGCCAGTACGAACAGGGCGATGGGGTAGCCGGACAGGCCGGCGGTGATCATCGCCACCTGGAACGGGATCGGCAGGATGCCCAGGGTGAGGATGGCGATGAAACCGTACTGGTCGAAGAAGCCCTGGTACGCCTGGTAGGCGTTCTGCATGCCCATGGTGTCGATGAACCAGGTACCGATGGACTGGTAAAGCACCATGCCGACGCCGTAGCCGAGTAGGGCGGCGGCGAGGCAGCCGGCGGTGGTGACCGTAGCGATGCGCCAGATGCGCTGGCGGTTGACGGCCATCAGCGGAATCAACACCAGTTCGATGGGCACCGGCAGGATGATGGTTTCCAGGAAAGAAAGGGCGGCGAGCAGCCAGAGCATGTGCTTGGAGCCGTTGAGCCGTTCGAGCCAGCGTCGTGTGCGGTTGGGTGCGGAGGTCATGACGTCGGGGCTGTCTGTTAAGGAATGAAAAACCGGCCCAGAGTACCACGCTGGGGTCGTCGACCACGGGTTGTCCCGTATTTTCACTGTCTGAGTGGCGTCCTAGCGTGAGGGTTCCTCATCAAGGAAGGAGAGAACCATGAAGATAGCAACGATCACCGTGACTTCATTGGCGTTGGCCTCGCTGACGGCGGGGGTCGCCGCCAATCAGGCTGGTCGGGACGTTGATGACGCGGAGACCATGCAGAATACGCAGAGCATGGATCATATGGAGGACCAGGCGTCCAATGTGCAGACCGGCGAAGAGCGCCAGAATGCTCGAGAGGTGCTCAATGAATCAGAGAGGGTGCTGCAGAATATGAAGCGCGAGGAAGGAATGGACGCCGCGCTGGAGCAGGCCAAGGGCGTGTTCCTGGTGCCCGATTTCGGTCGTGGCGCCTTTGTGTTCGGTGGCCGCGGCGGTCAGGGTGTCGCGCTGACCAAGCAAAATGGCGACTGGAACGGCCCGGCGTTCTTCAACTTCGGCGCGGTCAGTGCCGGTGCCCAGGGCGGCGTGGCCGCCGGTGAGGTAGCGATGCTGCTGATGACCGATAAGGCGGTGGAGTCCTTCAAACAGGACCACAACTTTGCGTTGAACGCGGACGCCGGGTTGACGCTGCTGGACTGGTCCAACGCGGCCCAGGGCAACTACGGCAAAGGAGATGTGGTGTTCTGGAGCAGCACCGAAGGCCTGTTCGCCGGCGGCGCCATCAGTGTCAGCGATGTGTTCAGTGACGATGAAGCCAACCAGGAATATTACACCCGTGCCGCCAGCGCGGAGGCAATCCTGGAAGGTCAGGTGGAAGACGATAGCGACGACGCCGGCGCGTTGAAGACCATGTTGCCCTGAGCGTCAGCGGTGACATTAAAAGCCGCCTGATTAGAGGCGCATGAAAAACCCCGCCGAATGGCGGGGTTTTTTGTGGGTGGTGGTTATCGGGCTCAGGGGCTCATGACCACTTTGATGCAGCCGTCCTGCTTGGCGTTGAAGTCCGCGTAGGCCTTGGCGGCGTCGTTCAGGCCGTAGCGGTGGGTAATGATGAAAGACGGGTCGATGTTGCCCATTTCAATAGTCTGCAGTAGCGCGGGCATGTAGGCCTGCATGTGGGTCTGGCCGCTTTTCAGCGACAGCCCTTTGTTCATCAGGCCGTTGAAGGCGACGCCGTCCATGCTGTCGGTATAGACGCCGGGAACCGACAGTTGCCCGCCTTTGCGGCAGCTCTGGATCATTTGGTTCAGCGCCGTGGGGTGATTGGGTTCAGTGGAGTCGCTGTCCCGGCGTTGATATTCCGGATCACCGGCGCCGTGCGCTTCGGCGCCCACCGCGTCGATGCAACTGTCCGGACCGTAGCCTCGGGTCATCGCCATCAGGCGTTGATAAGGGTCTTCGTTCTCAAAATTGATCACTTCCGCGTTGGACTGCTTTTCCGCCAAGGCGAGCCGCTCCGGAACGCGGTCAATAGCGATTACGCGGCCGGCGCCCAACATCCAGGCACTGCGAATGGCGAACTGACCCACAGGGCCGCAGCCCCAAACGGCGACGGTGTCGCCAGCGCTGATGTCGCAATTGGCGGCGGCCATGTAACCGGTGGGGTAGATGTCGGAGAGAAACAGCAACTGTTCATCCGGTAAGTCGGACTCCACTTTGAGGGGGCCTACATCAGCGTGCGGCACGCGCACATACTCCGCTTGGCCGCCGGGAATGCCGCCAAGTAAATGGGAATAACCGAACAAGGCCGCCGGTGAGTGTCCCAGTGCCTGGGCCGCGTCTTCCGCGTTTGGGTTGCTGGTTTCGCACAATGAGTACAACCGTTTGTCGCAGAAAAAGCAGTTGCCGCAGGAAATAGTAAACGGGACCACCACACGGTCGCCCTTTTTGAGATTACGCACCTCCTTGCCGACCTCGACCACTTCGCCCATGAATTCATGTCCGAGCACGTCGCCGGGTTCCATGGCGGGCATCAGTCCGTTGTAAAGGTGCAGGTCCGATCCGCAGATAGCGGTGGCGGTGACTTTGAGGATGGCATCGCCAGGTTCATGAATGTGCGGGTCGTCGACGTTATCGACGCGTACGTCGTGGGTGCCGTGCCAAGCTAGGGCTTTCATAGCGCCTCCTTTGCCGATCGCCGGCGGTGTGCCGGCTTTCCATGCATGGAGGGCCACGCTAGTTCTTGCGGTAGGGGTTGCCTATAAGGGGTTCCCCGGTAGCCATTACGGGAAAACCCGTAGGTAGGTAGGCGGGCGGGTTGGTCGCATAGAGATACAGCTTGACCACCTCGGCGACCGAATCGGCGCCCATTTTGCGCATCATATGGGCGCGGTGCAGCTCCACGGTTTTCGGAGAGATCGACAGAGTGTCGGCGATGCGCTTGTTGGAAAGGCCGGCGACTACCGCCTCTAATGTTTGGCGCTCGCGTGGGGTGAGGTCGTCGAGTCGTTGGCTCAGTTTGCGGCGGGTATACTCGCGCGCCTTGCGGCGCCGGTCCTTTGCGACGGCCTGGAACAGGGTATCCACCAGGGTGTCGTCGTCGAGGGGCGTGGTGAGAAAATCCTCGGCGCCGGCGCGCATCGCGCGTACCGCTGCGTTGACGCCGGCGGCGTTGCTGAGAAACACCACCGGCAGGGTGAAACCGCTTTCGCCCAGGCGTTGCTGGGTGCGTAATGTCGCTTGGCCTGGTCGGCGCAGCGCCAAGAGTACGCAGCCGGGCCGGTCATCCCTGAGGCGCAGCAGCAAATCCTCGGTATCCGCATAGACGCGACTGGGCAGATAGGCGTTGCGTAGCAATCGTTCCAGGTGCTGGCGGGCGTGATGGTCTTCGTCGACCAGGTGCACGATGCTGTCTGTTGAAGCCCGCGTGGTGGTTGTCACGATAGTGCTCCTTCACTAGCGTCAAATGTCAGAGCGCTGACGACTCCGTTGCCCAGGGGAATAGCATAGAGGATGAGCAACTGGGAAGGCGGTCGTAACTCTCCCCGGTGGGCAAGGTGGGCCAAGTCAGCGATGATAAGGCCCGGTATAAACGGCTTTGGCGAGGTGATAGGTGATGCAAGAACTGGCGGACCAGGCGCGGGCGTTAGGCAAGATTTTACAACAACGACAGCTTTCCGTGGTCACCGCGGAGTCCTGTACCGGCGGCGGTATTGCCCGGCTGATCACCGACGAGCCGGGGTCGTCCGCTTGGTTTGAACGGGGGTTTGTAACCTATTCCAATCTTTCCAAGGAACAGATGCTGGGGGTGCCGCGTCACCTGATCGAGACGAACGGCGCGGTGAGCGAGGCGGTGGTGTTGGCGATGGCGCGGGGCGCTTTGCTTCATTCCAACGGCGATGTCAGCGTGTCGGTGAGCGGCGTGGCGGGGCCGGACGGCGGCACACCGGATAAGCCGGTGGGCACGGTCTGGATCGGTTGGGGTTGGGGCGAGGGGGCCGCCGAGGCGGCCTGTTTCCATTTTCCGGGAGACCGGGATGAAGTGCGCACCCGGAGCATCGAGGCGGCCATTGATGGTTTGCTGGAGCGGCTGCCTGATCTGTAATCACCGGGTGGCGGCGGGTGTTGGTCCGCCGCCGAATTGAACCGGTTTAGAAGTCGTAGCGTGCGCTCAGGGCGATGGAGCGGCCCGGTTCCAGCAAGGTGTCCACGGTGGCGAACTCCTGGCCGTAGCTGGCCCGGTCGGTGTAGTCCTCGTCGTTGAGGTTGTCCACGGACAGGCGCAGGGACAGGTTTTCCAGTGGCCGGTAATCGGCATAGACGTCCACCACGGTGTAGCCTTCCTGCTCGTTACCGACGTCTTCCAGGGCATCGTTGTCCAGGGTGATTTCGGTGCTCATGCCCAGTTCCAACGGCAGCGTCGCGACATTGAATGCACCGCTGATGGTGATGATCTTGCCCAGCGGCGCGGTGAAATAGTTGCCGTCGAAGGAGGTGGCCGGTTGGTCGTCTTTTTCCGATTCGATATTGGCGTATTTCACTGAGATTTCGCCGCGCTGGCCGGCATAACCCACGGAAACGTCATAGCCTTCGATATTGAAATCGGCCACCAGGTTGGGGCCGCCGCCGAAGGACGGCACCCGGGCGTTGCTGATGCGCGTCTCGAAGCGGTTGGCCTCGGCGAAGAAGCCGTTCCAATTGGCCTTGGTGCCGAAGGTGTGGTTGTAGGCTTCCACGGCGTCCTGGTCGTCGTAGTTCCAGGCGCCGTTGAGGATGAAATTCTCCGCCAGAGCGGTGCCGCCCCACACGTCCGCGTAGCCGGCGTTGAAGGTGAGATGGTCGTTGACGAAAAATTCGGCGAACACATTGCTGCTGACACCGGAATCATCGTGTTCCGAGTCGTCGGTGCCGGTGAAGTCCTGCTGGTCGTGGCGCACGCCGTAGGACAAATCCAGTTTGTGGCCGATGGGCTGGCGCACTTGTACGAAGGCGCCGGTGTTCTCGGCGGTTTCTTCCAGGTCCGGGTCGCCTTCGAAGCGGAACAGGGCGCTGTCGTCGTAATAATCGACGCCGGTGGTGACACTGGCGAAGCGGGTGTGGAACACGTTTTTCAGCGTCGCCGAAGTGCTTTTGGTAATGCCGGTGTACACCACTTCGGTACCGGGTGCGCTGAGCGGTACTTCCCGGGTTTCCAGCTCGGTTTCGTTGTGGGCCAGGATCAGTTGCGGATTCCAATAGCCTTCGCCGGTGGAACGGCTGTAATTAAAAACGGTGTTGTTGCGGGTCAGGTCGTAAACGCGGGATTCCGGTACCGGGCGGCCGGCGTTGAGACCGGCGAAGTTGGCCCGGTAGGGACGGGCGGCTTCGTCGTTCACCACCTCATGGCTGAGTTCGAAGCGGCTGGGACCGTCGCCCTGGTAGGCGACTTTCGCCAAGCCGCTGATCAGTCCCGGTGCCGTGAAGGGCACAGTGTCGCCGTTGCCGTCCTGGTAGTCGTTGCCTTTGGTGTGTTTGACGTAACCGAGTGCTTCGAAACCGTCGGACTGACCGAACACGGAACCGGCGGTGGTCATTGCGTCGCCGTTGGACGCGTAGCGGCCATCCAGGAAGCCGCCGACGGGATCGCCGGGGGCGAGCAGATCACCGACATCCACGGTTTCATAGGCCAGGCTGCCCCCCAAGGCGCCGGGCCCGTCGTCCGCCGCGGCGACCCCGGCGGACGCGCGGGTGGCTTTGAGCAGCGAGGGGTCGATCAGGTTGGTGGCGTTGTGGTGGAACACCTTATTGTTCTGGCGTGCTCCGTCCACGGTCACCAACATGGCGGTTTCTTCCACGCCGCGCACATAGACTTTCTGATTGATCGGGATGGAGCCGCCCACCGCCACCGAGGATTCTTTCTTGAACAGATCTTTCATGTCCTGCGGCTGCAGGGCTTCGATGGTGCCGCGCCCGTAGTTCAGGCTGTTCTGTACGCTATAGCCGGTGGGCGCCGTGACGGTGACCGGCGACAGCGTGCTGGCGCCGTTGGCCTGAGCCTCGCGCAGTACGTAGGAACCGTCGCTCTGACGGTCGGCCACCAGGCCGGTGCCGGCCAGAATTCGGTTCAAGGCCTGATCGGCACTGAAGCTGCCGCTCAGGCCGTCGCTGTGTTTATCCGCCGCCAATTGCAGGTTGCCGGCGACCAGGGTGCCGGACACCGAGGCGAAGCGGGTCAGGACGGTATTGAGAGGCCCGGCGTCGATGTTGTACTGATGCGGCCCGGTTGCCGCCGGGGCGGCCTGGGCGCTGGTCGCCAGCAGGGGCAGGGGAGCAAGCCCCATGGCCAGCCCGATGGCCACGGCGCGCAGGCGGTTGATGGTATGTGGCACGGTGTCTCCTGTTTTTGTCGGTAATTACTTTTATCGGTAATTAATAAGAGATCGAACAGGAGAGGGAAAAGCGGAAAATTATTTTTCGCTTTTTACGGAGTCACTGTTGGCGGGCCGAATGTTGGTCCACCAGGGCAGAGGCCGGGACACCCGGATCGGCAGAACCTTTTCCAGCATCGACAGGGTTTGTGTCGGGTTGGTCAGCGGGTAGCCGCCGAACACGCGGAGTCCTGCCACCTCCGGTGATACGTTGATAAAGCCGTGCTGGTAACGGGTCAGCTCATCGGCGAGATCCGCCAGGCGAATGTCGTCGGCCAACAGAATGCCCCGGCGCCAGGCTTCCCGGGCCGGGTTCGCGTTAACCACAGGATCAATATGGGTGGGTGAAAAGCGTGTCTGGTGGCGGCTGGGAACCACTTGCCGCTGGTCGGCCAAGTTGGTGATCGCCACACTGCCCTGATACACCGCCACTAAGGTGGTCTCGTTCTGGTCGCGGACCGTGAAGCGGGTGCCCAGCGGCCTTAATTGGCCGTGGGCGGTGGTCACGATGAGCGGGCGCGGGTCGGCGCCGGTCTCCAGCAGAATTTCCCCGGCGATCAAGCGTATCCGCCTCTGTGTATCGGATAGCTGTGTATCAATCGCGGTGTGGGTGTTCATCCACAGCCGGCTGCCGTCTTCCAGGGCCAGCTCGCGGATTTCCCCGGTACCGGTCCGGTATTCGGCGCCCCAGGTCGCCACTCTATCGGACAGCGTGTCGGATAAAGCGGCGCTTCGCCAACTGGCCCAGCCGAGGCCGCCGACGCCTAGCATCAGTGCCATTCCTTTGAGCATGCCGCGCCGATTCATTCGTTGCTCGCGGGTGCGGGCAAGGGTGGCTTCGGCGTGCGCCGGGTCGCTGCCGCTGGCGGCGTTGAATTGCTGTTCGATTCGCTGCACCAATTGCCAGCCGTAACGGTGATCCGGGTGCGCCTCCAGCCAGCACCGCCAACGCCGGGTGTCCGCCTCCGAGGCGTGGCCGGACCGCAACAGCGCGAACCAATCGGCCGCGTCCTCCAATACCTGGTGACTGGGTGAAGCAGGCGGGTTCACGCCGGTCGGCCGGTGGCGGGCAGGGCGGTGTCTTCCAGCCGCGCCTGAAGGCGCAAGCAGGCGAGCATGGCGCGGGACAGGTAGTTGCGCACGGTACGCTCGGTGACCCCCAGTTGCGTGGCAATCTGTTTGCCGCTGAGGCCATGCACCATGGACTGTATAAACGCCTGCGCCACCGGCGAAGGCAGGCGTTTGAGCATGGTGTCCACTTCTATCAAAGCTTCCAGCGCGGCGGTTTGCTGCTCCGCGGAGGGCGCTTCGGCGCCGTGATGGGCAAGCGTGTCCAGCCACGCCTGCTCCACTTCCCGGCGGCGCCACAGATCCACGCACAGCCCCCGGGCCATGCGGCTGAGATAGGCGCGGGCACTGCGGTGGTTCAGGTCCCGCGGTCGGGTGAGCAGGCGGATAAAAGCGTCATGGGCCAAATCCGCCGCATCGTCGGCGTTACCCAGCCGCCGTTGCAATGAACGGTGTAGCCAGCCGTGGTACTCGCCATAAAGCGTACTCACCGACAGAGATTCCCGCGTAACCCCAGACATGATCCCGCCCCCGGACACTCAGTTGAGAGGAAAGTGGAGCTCGGATCTTAGGTGAGAATGGGTATCATTACAATGATGGGCATTCTTTAGCCGGAACGGCTTACTGTCTTATTTGTTCCGCCGTCCTGGCGTGTATCATGGTGGGTCGCGCACGGGGGTTGCACCCCGAACAAACACTGCCCATAATGCTGTCCAGGTAGACAGTGCTGACCATAAGATCAGCTACTGTGCCAATGGATGGAATCGGAGAGGGGTTCACCAATGAGCGACAAGAGCAAAGCACTGTCGGCGGCGCTGTCTCAGATCGAGCGCCAGTTCGGTAAAGGTTCGGTCATGCGTATGGGCGATCACAAGCGTGAGCGCATTCCGTCGATTTCTACTGGCTCCCTGGGCCTGGATATCGCTCTGGGCATCGGCGGTTTGCCGAAAGGCCGCATCGTTGAAATTTATGGTCCGGAGTCCTCCGGTAAGACCACGCTGACCCTGAGCACCATTGCCCAGGCTCAAAAGAAAGGCGCCACCTGCGCCTTCGTGGACGCTGAGCATGCCCTGGACCCGGATTACGCCGAGAAGCTGGGCGTCAACGTGGACGACCTGCTGGTGTCGCAGCCGGACACTGGTGAACAGGCTCTGGAAATCACCGATATGCTGGTGCGTTCCGGCGCCGTGGACATGGTGGTGGTGGACTCGGTCGCCGCTTTGGTGCCGAAGGCGGAAATCGAAGGCGAGATGGGCGACGCCCACGTCGGCCTGCAGGCCCGCCTGATGAGCCAGGCGCTGCGCAAGATCACCGGTAACGTGAAAAATGCCAATTGCCTGGTGATGTTCGTTAACCAGATTCGCATGAAGATCGGTGTGATGTTCGGCAACCCGGAAACCACCACCGGCGGTAACGCTCTTAAATTCTATTCCTCCGTGCGCCTGGACATCCGTCGTATCGGCGCGGTGAAGCAGGGGGATGAAGTGACCGGCAACGAAACCCGGGTCAAGGTGGTTAAGAACAAGGTGGCGCCCCCGTTCAGGCAGGCGGAGTTCCAGATTCTCTACGGCCAGGGTATCAATCAGCTCGGCGAAGTGCTGGATCTGGGCGTGCAGCAGGGCCTGGTGGATAAGTCCGGTGCCTGGTATGCCTACCAGGGCGACAAGATCGGCCAGGGCAAGCAGAACGCTTGTGATTACCTTGCCGAACACCCGGATGTGGCCCAGGCCATTGAGAAAGAGATCCGCGCCCGCCTGCTGAATGTGGGAGAGCCGGCGGAAGAAGAGGTGGCCACGGCCGATGGCGGTGAGCAGCCCGGTGCCAAGGACGACTGAGCGGTATGGCTGAACGGCGTTGGCGACAGCGGGGCCTCGAGGACGGCCCCGTCGATCCTGCCCAACTGCGCCAGTATGCAGTGAAGATGCTGGCCCGCCGGGACCACGGCCGTGCGGAGTTGCGCGTCAAGATGGCGCGCAAGTTCGGCGAAGGCGAGGAACTGGATGCGGCGCTCGACTGGTGCCAGGAACATGACTTTCTGAATGACCGGCGCTTTGCCGGTTTTTTTGTCCGCGCACGTATTGAGCGTGGCCAAGGCCCATTGCGCATCCGCTCCGAGCTTCAGCAGCGGGGGTTACCCGAGGCCCTGGTTAAAGAGGCGTTGGCGGAGGCGGAGTGTGATTGGTTCGCCCTTGCTTGCGAGACCCACGCCCGGCGTTTTCGCCAGCCTCCGGCGGACCGTAAGGAGAAGGCTCGCCAACTGCGCTTCTTGCAGTCCCGTGGTTTTGAGGCGGAGCACTGCTTCCACGCCCTGGATCAGGCCGGCGAGGCCGATCCCGACTGACTTTATTCGGTAGCGCCGTAAAGTGACTTTATTCCCCGGCTCATAAGGTCATAATGCTTTCCCTTTTTCACCGGTAATGGGAATGTGCCGTGGAGTATCTCAGCGACCCTTGGTTAGTGGCGGCCCTGCTGGGTTCCGGCGTGATCGCCGGTTTTATCAATACCCTGGCCGGTGGCGGTGGCCTGCTGATTTTGCCCCTGTTGATGCTCACCGGCATGGGGCCGGCGCTGGCCAACGGCACCATGCGTGTCGGGGTGTTGGTCCAATGCGTGGAAGGCGCCCGCCAATTCCACCGCCACGGTTCCATGCCGCTGTCGGCTCTGCCCGGTATTATGGTACCGACGCTCATGGGCGCGTTGTTGGGCACCCTGGCTGCCTCGTTTCTGCCCGCCGCGATTTTGCAGCCGGTGCTGTTGACCACCCTGGTGGTGATGGCGGTGGTGATGGTATTCAAACCCTCCACACTGGTAGCGGGACCAGACGAAGCGCCCCGTGCCCTGGCGTCAACTCCGGCGGCCTGGGCCGGATTGTTCATCACCGGGGCCTATGGCGGGTTCGCTCAGGCCGGTGTCGGCTTCCTGCTGATCGCGGTGCTGGCGGGCCAGTTGCGTTATGACCTGGTACGTACCAACGGCCTGAAACTGGCGATAACCGCGTGTTTCACGGTGCTGGCGTTGGGCATTTTCGTGTGGCGGGGCCAGGTGGCCTGGTTACCGGGGCTGTTGGTCGCCGCCGGCACCCTGGTGGGTGTGCGTCTGGGAGTAGGGTTTGCCCATCAGGTCTCCCAGCGGGTGCTGAAATGGATATTGCTGGTGATGGTGGTAGTGGTATGCGGTGCTGCGGCCTTTCAATGACGGCGCGCCTTCCCCATCGCAACCGCCCGGTGACAACGCTATACTTTGCTCCCCATTTCCCTGTCTAAAGTAGTTGCTTGCGTATGAAGAGCGCTGAGATTCGCCAGGCCTTTCTCGATTACTTCGCCCGTCAGGGCCACACGGTGGTGCCGTCCTCGTCCTTGGTGCCGGAGAACGATCCGACCCTGCTGTTCACCAATGCGGGCATGAACCAGTTTAAGGACACCTTCCTGGGCCGGGAAAAGCGCGATTACAGCCGCGCCACCAGTTCCCAGCGCTGTGTGCGCGCCGGCGGCAAGCATAACGACCTGGAGAACGTGGGCTACACCGCCCGCCATCACACCTTCTTCGAGATGCTGGGCAACTTCAGCTTCGGCGATTACTTCAAGCGGGACGCGATCCGGTTCGCCTGGGAGTTTCTCACCGGTGAGCTGGGGCTGCCGCCGGAAAAGCTCTGGGTCACGGTGCATGTGTCGGACGATGAAGCGGCGGACATCTGGCTCAAGGAAATGGGCGTCAGCGCCGAGCGCTTCTCGCGGCTGGATGAAGACAATTTCTGGCAGATGGGTGACACCGGACCCTGCGGCCCCAGTTCGGAAATTTTCTACGATCACGGCGCCGACGTGCCCGGCGGCCCGCCGGGTTCCGAGGACGGCGATCTGGATCGCTATATTGAGATCTGGAACCTGGTGTTCATGCAGTATGACCGCCAGGACGACGGTGAGCTCAAGCCGCTGCCCAAACCCAGCGTGGACACCGGCATGGGCCTGGAGCGCATTGCCGCGGTGCAACAGGGTGTGCATTCCAACTATGAGATTGATTTGTTCCAGGCGTTGCTCAAGGCCGCCGCCGAAGCCACCGGCTGCGACGATCTGGAAAATAAGTCGCTGCGCGTGATCGCCGATCATATCCGCTCGGCCAGCTTCCTGATCACCGATGGGGTGGTGCCCTCCAACGAAGGCCGTGGCTACGTGCTGCGCCGGATTATCCGCCGCGCCCTGCGCCATGGCCACCAACTGGGACAGGAGCAGCCGTTTTTCCACACCCTGGTGGCGGCGTTGGTGGCGCAGATGGGCGACGCCTACCCGGAACTGCGCCGTGAACAGGCGCGGGTGGAAAAAGCGCTACGCGGCGAGGAAGAACAGTTTGGCCGCACGCTGGCCGCCGGTATGAAAGTACTGGAAAACGCCATGGGCGAATTGAAGGGCGACGAGTTGCCCGGCCCGGTGGTGTTTTCCCTCTACGACACCCATGGTTTCCCGCCGGACCTGACCGCCGACGTGGCCCGCGAGCGGGGCCTGTCCGTGGACATGGACGGCTTCGACCAGGAGATGCAGGCGCAGCGTGAGCGAGCCCGGGGTGCCGGCGCCTTCGCCAATGATTACAGCGACCGCCTGAATATCGATGCGGTCACCGACTTTTCCGGTTACCAGAAGCACCAGGACCAGGCGGAAGTGGAAGCGCTCTATCGCGACGGCGCGGCCGTGGACACTCTGGCGGCCGGAGACACCGGCATGGTGCTGCTCAAGCGCACGCCGTTCTACGCGGAGTCCGGTGGTCAGGTAGGGGATCGGGGCGTGCTGGTGGCCGGCGCCGGTGACGCCCGCTTCGACGTGGAAGACACCCGTAAGCGCGCGCAGGCTCACATTCACGTCGGCACGGTCGCCACCGGTACGCTTAAGGTGGGCGACAAAGTGGACGCCTATGTGGATGTGGAGCGTCGCCGCGCCATCATGCGCCACCACTCGGCCACGCATTTGCTGCACGCCGCGCTGCGCCGTGTGCTCGGCGATCATGTTCGGCAGAAAGGCTCGTTGGTGGCACCGGATTATCTGCGTTTTGATTTTGCCCACGGCGAGGCACTGAGCCTTGACCAGCGCGAGGAGATCGAGACCCTGGTCAATCGGCAGATCCTCGACAACGCCGCGGTCACCACCGAACTCATGGACATGGACACCGCCAAACAAGCCGGAGCCATGGCCTTGTTCGGCGAGAAATACGACAGCGAAGTACGGGTGCTGACCATGGGCAGCGACGGCTTTTCCAAGGAGCTGTGCGGCGGCACCCATGTGCAGCGCACCGGTGATATCGGCTTGTTCAAGATTACCCTGGAGACGTCCGCCGCCGCCGGTGTGCGCCGTATCGAAGCGGTCACCGGCGAGCACGCCCTGGCGCGGGTGCGTCAACAGGATCATGCCCTGACGGAGATCGCCGCCGCCGTGAAAAGCGGGCCGGAGCAGGCCGCCGAACGGGTCGGCGCCCAGGCGCGCCGGGTGCGTGAGCTGGAAAAAGAGATCGAGCGTCTTAAGCAAAAGCTGGCGTCCGGCGCCGGCGGCGATCTCACCACCGAGGCGCGCGATATTCAGGGCGTCAAGGTGCTGGCCACCAGTGTTGACGGCGCCGACGCCAAAACGCTGCGCGTGACGATGGACAAGGTGAAGGACAAGCTGGGCTCCGGGGTGATCCTGTTGGCCGCCGCCGACGGCGACAAAGTCGCTCTGGTGGCCGGGGTGACCAAGGACCTTACCGATCGGGTGAAAGCCGGTGACTTGATGCGCCATGTGGCGGAGCTGGTCGGCGGTCGTGGCGGCGGCCGGCCGGATATGGCGCAGGGCGGCGGCACCGATGCGGCCGCTTTGCCGGCGGCATTGGAAAGTGCTTATCAGTGGGTGGCCGGGCAGCTCTGATCACCCTCACATGAAAATCAGGGGCGTAAATGCTATCCTAGCGCGCCTCTTTTGGCAGAAAACAAGTCACTATGGCTCTTATTGTCCAGAAATACGGCGGCACCTCGGTAGGCACCGTCGAACGTATTCAGGCCGTCGCCGAACGGGTGGCGCGCTTCCAGGAACGTGGCGACCAGGTGGTAGTGGTGGTGTCCGCGATGAGCGGCGAAACCAACCGCTTGATCGAACTCGCCAACGGCGTCCACGACGACCCGCCGGCGCGGGAGATGGATGTGCTGGTCTCCACTGGCGAGCAGGTCACCATCGCGCTGTTGTCCATGGCGTTGCAGAAACGCAACGTGGGCGCCCGTTCCTACACCGGTGGCCAGGTGGCTATCCACACCGACAATACCCACTCCAAAGCCCGCATCGAGGACATCGACGACGCCAAGATGCGCGCCGACCTCGACGCCGGCCGGGTGTGCGTGGTGGCCGGTTTCCAGGGCGTCGACCAGGAAGGCAACATCACTACCCTGGGGCGCGGTGGTTCGGACACCACCGCGGTGGCGCTGGCGGCCGCCCTCAAGGCGGACGAGTGCCAGATCTACACCGATGTGGACGGGGTTTACACCACCGACCCGCGTGTCGTGGATACCGCCCGCCGTCTGGATAAAATCACCTTCGAAGAGATGCTGGAAATGGCCAGCCTGGGCTCCAAGGTGCTGCAGATCCGCTCGGTGGAATTCGCCGGCAAATACAATGTGCCGCTGCGTGTACTGTCCAGTTTTCAAGAGGGCCCGGGCACCCTCATTACCGTCGACGACGAGGTTGATATGGAAAAGCCGGTAATCTCTGGCATCGCTTTTACCCGTGACGAAGCAAAGATCACCGTGCGCGGCGCGCCGGATACCCCGGGCATTGCCTTCAAGATTCTCGGACCGGTCAGCGACGCCAATATCGAAGTGGATATGATCGTGCAGAACGTCGGCGCCGATGGCGCCACCGACTTCACCTTCACGGTCCACCGCAACGATTTCGCCAAGGCCAAGGAAGCGCTGAAGGAAGCTGCCGGCGAGCTGGGCAACCCGGAAATCATCGGCGACGACAAGATCGCCAAGATTTCTCTGGTGGGCGTGGGCATGCGCTCCCACGCCGGGGTAGCCAGCAAGATGTTTGAAACCCTGGCCGCCGAAGGCGTGAACATCACGATGATCTCCACGTCGGAGATTAAAGTCTCCGTGGTGGTGGCCGAAAAGTACCTTGAATTGGCGGTGCGTGCACTGCACCAAGCCTTCGAGCTGGATCAGCCGGCGGCTTGAATCCGGGGCCCCGCGCGGTGATTGCATTGGCCGCGCGGACGTCGCTAGTCTCTGGGAAGACTTTACTATCTTGATGCGGCATAATGCCGGCCTCGCTCACCAGGGAGCCGGGCCGTCCGCATGATGGAACACAAGGATGACGGGTCCGCTCACACCCGGTGTGCGGGAACGCGCTCACTGAACAATCTGATGGACCCAGGAGGGATTTTCCATGCTGATACTTACGCGTCGCGTCGGCGAGACGTTGATGGTCGGTGATGATGTCACCGTTACCGTGCTTGGCGTCAAAGGCAACCAGGTCCGCATCGGCGTTAACGCCCCCAAGGAAGTCGCGGTACACCGCGAAGAGATTTACCAGCGGATTCAACACGAAAAAAGCAGCGACACCGGCGAGAATGCCTGATTTTTGGGCTGTATTTTTCGCGCAAGCTGGTATCATGCGCGGCTAAATCGATATGTCGAGTTCCGGAGAGGTGGGTGAGTGGCTGAAACCAGTTCCCTGCTAAGGAACCATACGCATTGCGCGTATCGAGGGTTCGAATCCCTCCCTCTCCGCCATTCATAAAAAAGCCCGGCCTTGCGCCGGGCTTTTTTATGAATCCCGGAAAGGAAGGCCTTGATAAGAACCCTCCGTTCGACCGAACGGCGCAACGCGCCGTGAGGGGCGTTGCCGCCAGGCGGCAACGGGGCGCAGCCCCGAGCGCAGCGAGCCAATCCCTCCCTCTCGGCGTGCACCCACACCAAACCGAAGGCCAATCTCGAGCTCCGCTTACAAATCAATCCCTACCTCAAATGCTTAACGCGACGCCAACCACTCCAGTATCGCCTTTTCCGGCATCGGCCGGGCAATAAAATACCCCTGAACGTAATCGCAGCCGATGTCTTTAAGAAACGCCAGGGATTGACCGCTTTCCACCCCTTCACCGATCACCTTCAGATCCAGTTGGTGCCCCAGATCCACCGCGGATTCGACAATAGTGCGTGCCTCGCGGGAATGGCCGGCGGCGTCCACGAAGGTGCGGTCCAGTTTCAGCTCCGAAAACGGCAACTTGGCTAGTTGCACCATGGAGGAGTAGCCCACGCCGAAATCATCGATGGCGAGCTGGAACCCTTTCATCCGCAACCGCGTGAGCAGGTCCAGCGCCAGAACACCGTCCTCCATGGCGGCGGTTTCGGTGAGTTCCAGTGTCAGGTGGTGGGGCTCCAGGCGGTAGCGGCGACACAGATCCAGCAACCTGTCCGCCATGTCGAATTGGTCGAGGCAGCGGGCGGAGAGATTGACCGCCATGCTCCAGGAGGCGGCCGCCGGACCGTGGGCGCGGACAATCCTGGCCATGGTGGCGCAGGCTTGAATCATCACATTGCGGGTCAAGGGGCGAATCAGGCCTTCGCGTTCCGCCACGGGGATAAACCGGTCCGGAGGGATCGCGCCCCACTCTTCATGCTGCCAGCGCGCCAGGGCTTCGAAGCCGGCGGTGGGGTTGCCGTCGGCGCAACTCACCTTGGGCTGGTAGGCCAGGTGTATCCGGTTGTCGTGGATCGCTTGTTCGAGCATCGACGGGGTGATTTCCGGTTCGGGGGGTTGTGTGGCGGGGTGGGGGTAAGACGGGGCTTGCTGTTGCTGCCCCAGTAGTGCGCGCAGATCGCGTATCGAAAACGGTTTGGCGAGCACGCCGGCCATGCTCAGACGATGCTGGCTGGCGGCACGGCTGGCGGCGTCGATGACGCGGCTGCCGAGGCCGCTGGAAATAATCAGCGCGGCGTTGCACTGGCGGTCGGCGAGGTGCCGTATCACCTCCACACCGTCCATCCGTGGCATCACCAGATCGAGTAGGATGTGGGTGGGTCGCCAGGCGTCCAGGGCCGCGAAGAAGTCATCCGGCTGGGTGCTGACCCGGCAAGGGTAACCGAGCAGTTCGGCCATGCCCTGCACGGTCTGGCCGATGGCCGGGTCGTCGTCGAAAACCAGGAGCCGGGCCGCCGGTGCTGCTTGTTCTTGTTGTCGTTCTTGTTGGTGTGACTTCATCGAGGAACCTCGTCGAGGACGTCGCGAATCTTCCGGTCCAGATCCGCTTTCTGGTAAGGCTTTTCCAACAGGTGGACGCCGGAGGCAAGGCGCCCATGGTGGACAATGGCGTTCTCCGTATAGCCGGAGGTGTACAGCACGCGCAGGCCGGGGTGCGCCCGCAGGGCCCGGCGCGCCAGCTCCGGGCCGTTGGGGCCGCCCGGCATGATCACATCGGTGAACAACAGGTCCACGTCTTCATCCTTCAGTATTGCCAGCGCTTGAGTGCCGTCGGCGGCGGTCAGCACCCGATAGCCCAGATCCTTGAGCTGATGAGCCGCCTGTGCTCGCACGTCATCGTCGTCCTCGGCCAGTAGTACCGTTTCCCGCTGGCTGGAAAAACGCACCGGGCTGGCCGGAGGCGGCGGTGACGGACGTACGCCTTCGGCGCGCGGCAGATACAGCTTCACGGTGGTGCCTTCGCCCGGCTCGGAGTAAATCTTGATGTGGCCACGGGATTGTTTGACGAAGCCGTACACCATACTCAGCCCCAAGCCGGTGCCCTTACCCTTGGGTTTGGTGGTGAAGAACGGGTCGAAGACTTTTTCTTGCACGGCGGCGGGAATACCACGGCCGGTGTCCGAGACCACTACTTGCACGTAATCGCCGGATGCGACCTCCGAATGCTGCTTGGCGTAATGTTGATCCAGCGTCACGTTGGCGGTTTCCACCACGATACAGCCGCTGTCATCCATGGCGTCCCGAGCGTTGATGCAGAGGTTAAGAATGGCTGATTCCAGTTGCCCGGGATCGATGAACGCCGGCCAGGGCGAAGGGCAGGGAAGAATGTTGATATCCAGATGTTCGTGCAGGGTGGGGCGCAGCAGGGGCGCTAACCCGCCGATCAGTTCGTTGACGTCGACGATCTTCGGCGCCAGCGGCTGCCGCCGCGCGAAGGCCAGCAGCCGGCGGGTTAACTCGGCGGCGCGTTCGGCGGCGCCGCGTATCAGGCGCGCGGAGTTAAGCAGTGGCGCGCTGTGGTCGAGTTGATCTTCCAGCAACTCGGCGTTACCGAGAATCACCGTGAGCAGATTGTTGAAGTCGTGGGCGACGCCTCCGGTGAGCTGACCGATCGCTTCCAGACGTTGTGATTGCTGCAGTTGCTCTTCGAGCGCGAGACGCTCAGTGATATCGGTATTGATGGCGAGAATGGCTTCCGGCTCGCCGCGATCGTCGCCGACCAGGCTCCAATGCGCTTCGGAAATCACTGAGGTGCCGTCGGCGCGCCGGTTGGTCAGGCGCCCGGTCCATTTACCTTCGCTAAGCAGGTGGTGAGTGGCGGCCTCGAGCAGCGAGGGGTTCTCGTCGAGCACTTCGTCGACGCGTCGTCCCAGGGCCTGATCGCGGCGCCAGCCGTAAATGTCCTCGGCGGCCTGGTTCCAATAGGTGATGCGACGCGCCAGATCAAGCACCATGATGGCGTCGCGGGACTTGTCCAGAAGCGCCGCTTGACGCGCCAGGTTAACCTGGAATCGGCGGCGCTCGGTGACGTCGCTCATACCGCCCACCATGCGCAGGGCTTCGCCGTTCTCGTCACGAATGACATAGCCGCGATCCGACACATAGGCCACGTCGCCGCCTTTGCGTATAAAACGGTACTCGGCTTCCCATTTCTGGCATTGACCGTGGATCACCTTGCGGATGCTATTGAGCACGCGCTGCTTGTCGTCGGGGTGGATACGCGTGGTCCAGGAACGGCTGTCCGGCTCCAGATCCCGGTCGCCGTAGCCGAACAGCGTTTCCATGCCTTCACTCCACCACAGCCGGTCGCTGGTGCTGTCCCAGTCCCAGATCGCGTCTGCGGTGGCGCGAGCGGCGGCTTCGAAGCGGGTTTTTTCTTCGCGCAGCGCGATGGCGGCGCGGCGTTGCTCACTAATGTCCTGGAACGCGCCGTCAATGCGCGTCACGTTTCCGGCCTTATCCGGTACCGGTTCGGCGAGGGCGCGCACCCAGAAGGTATGGCCGGAGGCGTTGAGAACCCGTAACTCCTGGTCAAAAGCGTGGCCATCCTCGATGCAGGCTCTGAACAGGGCCCGAACCCGAGGCTGGTCCTCCTGAAGGTAGAAATTCAGTGACTCCTCCAGGCTGATCCGCGGAGTCGGCCCGAGGCCCAGCAGGGCCAGTATTTCCGGTGACAGGGTGACGCGGCGGGTGGCCACGTCGACGCTCCAGGCACCGACCCTGGCGAGGCGCCCGGCGATACCCGTGAGTTTACGGGTTTGTTTTAAACGCGCCTCGAAGTGCTTCAGTTCGGTGATGTCCTGGACGGTACCCTGCAGGTAGCGGGCATCGCCATTTGAGTCACGACGTAATTCGCCTCTTTCATGCAGGTGGCGCCGCTCACCCTGGTTAGTGCGGATGCGGTATTGGACATCCAGCGGGCCTCGCCCCGCCAGCGTCTCCTCTCGATAGTTGAGTAGGGGCTGACGGTCGTCGGGGTGCACGGATTCCATGAACCGCTCGAAACGGCCATCCAGATCCGGCGGTGACAGGCCAAAAATGTGAAAAGTCTGCTCCGACCAGTTGAGTTTTTGGGAGTCCAGATCAAAGGTCCAACTGCCGATCGCGCCGATGCGCTGTGATTCTTCCAGGTGGGCCGCTCGCTGTTCGGCGTCCCGGCAGGCTCTGTCCCGTTCTGCCGCCGCTTGCCGCAGCCGCAAATTTTGGCGCCGCAGTTCAAGGTGCATCATTACCTGGTCGGCGAGCAGGGTCAGGTAATGCCGCTCGGCGTCGCCAAGTGTGCGCGGCTGCTGGTCCATCACGCAGAGGGTGCCGAGCACTTCGCCGTCCGTGGAGAACAAAGGCGCACCGGCGTAAAAACGGATGCCGTCGGCATGGGCCACCGCCGGATTGGCGACGAAACGGTCGTCGAGACGGGCGTCCGGAACCACCAGCAGGTCGCGGCCGTGAACGGTGTGGTCGCAAAACGCGATGTGTCGTTCGCTTTCGCGGAGCGCGATGCCCACCGATGCCTTGAACCATTGCCGATGCTGGTCGACCAGGGTGATCACGGCAATCGGGCATTGGCAAAGTGTCGCGGCGCGCGCCACGATATCGTCGTATTCCTGCTCCGGGGCACTGTCCAGTATCTGATAGCTTTGCAAACTGACCAGCCGGGATTGCTCGGCCTCGGACTGCGCCTTGTCCTGCATCAGTACCCCCTTTTTAAGTGACGCCACCCGGGCGTCAGCCCCGACCCACGCACGCTATTTATTGTCTTTCGAGAATATGCCATAGGAGCCGATACCGCGCTATCTACGCCAGTTTTCGGCGGTTCCCGGGGAAACTTAAGCATCGCCCGACGAGTGACCCGACCAACGGTGTTGTTCACCAACCGTTCACAATAACGCCACAGCCCTTCACGGCAATAAATTGTACAAACGTACCAACAGATGCCGTTGTTTATACGGCGGTCGACAATAACAAGAAGCAGGAACGAATGATGAGCGTGAAGGGTCCTCGCACCGCCTGGGCGGCGGTGTTGTTGTTGCTTAGCGGATTAGCCGCCTGCGGCGGCGATTCTTCGTCCTCCGGTGAGCCGGTGGCGAACAGTCCGTCTTCGCCCACCGTGCCGGACCCCGGCCCGCAGCCTGAGCCGCAGCCGGAACCCGAACCGGAGCCCGAGCCGCAAACCGTGAACCGTTTTCAGTTCGCCAACGGTTGTTATCACCTGTATGCCGACGGCCACTATATGAGCGATTTGGCGGGCCGCTACGGCCTGACCCTGGACCCGGGCCGGGCGGCCGGCTTCTATATGAAGCCCACCGCCTTAGGGTCTTACTTGCTGCTGTCGGAGTATAGCCGCGTTGAAGGCGAACAGGGCACCAAGGAACTGCTCGGCATTTCCGATCCGGCCGGTGAATTGTTGGATGACGGCGGCAGGCTGATAGCGGAAGTGAGCTACCTGGTGGCCGGCCTCGGCGATACGCTCAATCTGGTGCTGGACCCGGTGGTACCGCTGGGCGGCCTGTTGCGCGAACTGGGCGAGAGCCTGGAAGTGGCCGGTACCCGGCTCGGCGATAACACACCGCGCCCGGCGTTGGGTAAGGTCGCCCAGGCCAGTGATCTGGCGGTATGGAACCTGAACCGTAGCGAAGGTGAGACTTTTACGCTTGCCTCCAAAGCCACCGGCCTGTTGCTGACGGTGGGCGAGGGCGAGCTGACCCTGACATCGCCTTCCTTGGAAACGGAAGCAAACCGGTTCACTTTGATTCCCGCGCAGGGCTGTGACGATTATCCGGAAGCGGAATTAAACGCTACCGTGGCGGAACAGGGCCCGGCCAACTATCTTCAAGAGGTGGAACGGTTCCGTGACGTGGAAGGGCTGGACGATGATGACGTGTTCGGTTTCGTCGACACCCACAGCCATATTTCCGCCTACGAATTTATCGGTGGCCGGGTCAATTACGGTGATCCCTTCCATCCCTTCGGTGTCGATCATGCGCTGGATGACTGTGCTGTCAATCACGGTCCCCAGGGGCTCACCGGGCTGGTCGAGCAAGTCACCAGCAACCCGGGTCCCCATGCCACGGAGGGCTGGCCGGATTACCCGTTCTGGCCTCGCCACGACTCCTTGCAACATCACCAGAGTTATTACCGCTGGATCGAACGCGCTCATTTGGCCGGGCTGAAAATTCTGGTCAATCATCTGGTGCACAACCAGGTGCTGTGTCAGATCAACCCGCAGAAACAAAACGATTGCGACACCATGGCGGCGATTGAAATGCAGGCCACCCAGATGCACGCCATGCAGGATTATATCGACGCCCAGCACGGCGGCCCCGGCGAGGGCTGGTTTCGCATCGTTACCGATCCGGTGCAGGCGCGGCAGGTGATCGGCGAAGGCAAGATGGCGGTGATTCTGGGGGTGGAAGCGTCCAAGGTGCTTAACTGTGGCGAGTTCCTGGACGCCCCGGAGTGTACCCGCGAGCAGATCGTGGAGCGCCTTGATCGTCTTTATGCCATGGATGTCCGCAGCCTGTTCCCGGTACACAAGTTCGATAACGCTTTCGGCGGCCATCTGCCGGATCTTTCCTCCGGTATTGGTATCGGTCCGGTGCTTTACGCCGGCAATATTCTCGAGACCGGTCACACTATCGAGTTCGAGGATTGCCCCCACGATCACGGTGACGACGCGCCCCCGCTTTCTACTCTTCCCGATCCATTGGCCCCGCTGGGCATCATCGATCAGTTGTTGTTCCAGCTCGACTATGTCGGTGACCGCTTCCCGGCCACGCCGGAACAATTGGCGCAGTACGATCCGCGCCGGGGCACCGACCACCTTTGTAATACCCGGGGCCTGACCGATCTCGGCTTCTTCCTGGTGGAAGAGCTGATGAAACGTCGAATGATGATCGAAACCGACCACATCAGCCGCAAAGCCGCCGAGCAGATTCTGGCACTCACCGGGCGACGTGGTTACCCGGTGATCAACAGCCACGGTTCCTGGGGCGGTACCGAAGCCTTGCGCGACCAGGTCGCCAACCAAGGTGGCGTGGCGGCGTCCTTCGCCAGTGTGCGCGGCAATTGGGTGGATGAACTGAGTCGCGACGGAAATCGTACCCGTGACGCGGCGTTCAAAGTCGGTCCGTTCGGCGGTGCCGGGTTCGCTTCCGATGTTAACGGCATTGCCCAACTGGCCGGCAATCCGGGCACACCGGAGCAAAGCGATTTGTTGTATCCGTTCCTATCCGTGGACGGCCGGGTGCGTTTCGACGCGCAGCGTACCGGCGACCATGAATTCAGCCTTTATGAAGGACGGGGTGTGGCCCATTACGGTCTCTACGCCGATCAGATCGCCGACATGATCGCCAACAGCGATCGGCCCGCCGAACAAATCGAGGATGCGGTGAATCAGCTCTTCACCTCCGCCGAGGCGTACCTGCGCATGTGGGAGCGGCTGGAGCAGACCCCGCGATGAACGGGGCTGCCAATTTCAATAGGGGAACGACCATGAAAAGAAATCCATCCTGGTTATCACTGAAGTTATTGATTGTTTTGATACTGGGCCTGACGTTGGCCGCTTGCGGTGGTGATTCGAGCAGTGACGGCGGCGCCACTGCTTCGCCGACGCCCAGTCAGCCAGACGACGGTGATCCGAATGACCCGGGTGATCCCGAAGACCCGGAAGATCCCGGAGACCCTGAAGATCCGGTTGATCCCGCGCCGGGGCGGACCTTCTTTATCGAGCCCGGCGAGGACGCCACTCAGGACATGCTGAACGCGATGATCCAGTTGCGCCCCAAGGACACCCTGGAATTCGCCTGCGGTTACTTCAATCTGAGCCAGGGCCTGTTGATCCAGGCCACCGAAGACGTCCTGATCAAAGGCTGCGGCAAGGATAAAACCGTGCTGTCGTTTCGCGACAGCAGCAATGTTACCGGTATGGAAGCGCTCAACGTGCGCGGCATAACCGTGGAAGATCTGACCATTCTCGATTCGCCCGGTGATGCCTTCAAACTCAAGGGCGTTAAATGGGGCACCTTGCGCAACGTCCGTGCTATGTGGTCCGGCGGTGGCGGAACCATCACCGAAGACAATTACCCACAGCGTCTGAATGTGGTTTGTACCGCGCCGCCTTTCAACGAGGGTGACCCGGCGCCGGATTATGTACCCAGTTCCGACAGCGGCCGCTATGGCATCTACCCGGTGGAATCGGAAAACATTCTGGTGGAAGGCTCGGAATCGGTGGGCGCGTCCGACGCCGGTATTTACGTGGGCCAGACCAACACCGCCATTATTCGCGACAGCCGCGCGGTGTATAACGTGATGGGCTTTGAAATCGAGAACGTCCAGGGTGGCGAATACGACGCCAACCTGGCGGAATGCAACACCGGAGGTTTCCTGATCTACGACCTGGAAAATATTACCCAGTACGGCGACACCTCGGTGATGCTGAATAATACCGCCCGCAACAACAACACTTACAACTTCGCCCACAGCGGCCTGGTGTCGGTGGTGCCACGGGGGGTCGGCTTTATCACGCTCGGTTATGACAATATCGAAGTGCTCGACAACGTGTTCGAGGATCACAGCACCGCGGCGGTGCTGCATATCAGTTATGAGCTGATTGACGGCCCCGGAGGCACCGCCGACAAAAAACTCGACCCCTATACCGAAGGGCTGCATATCCATAACAACGTGATGCGTAATTCAGGTTACGACCTGCCGCCGCCGGATCTCGAGAAAACTCTTAACGGCGAAATTGAAAGCGTGCTGCCGACTCTGATCGGCTTGAAGAACCTGCCCACCATCAATGATCCGGCGGAACTGCTGTCCAGTCTTCAAAACCTCGCCAACCTGGGCAAGGGGGCGCACATTATCTGGGACGGTCTGCGCGATGATCTTGATGCGGACTGCCCCTACCCGGTGGACGCCCAGGGCAACCCGGTCCCCGAGGATGAGCACGGCAAACCGCTGCACACCAACCAGCACCCCAACCCGGCTTGCCATTACAACGCTTATAAGTTCGACGACGAGGGCAACCGCAAGCTGCCGCGCTGGGGGACGTGTATTCACGATAATGAATTGTCCGGCGACAGCGCGCCGTATCTGAACTTCCATGGTACGGACGGTCTGGAACTGGTGATCGGCCTGCTGGACCAGGACCTTTCCATTCTCACCCCGGGCGGTTTGATGGATATCCTCGGTGGGCTGTTGAACTTCCCCTCCGACACCAAACTTTCCGATCACGACTGCCAGGCCCGCTTCGGTAGCGTATTACCGTCACTGCCAAGGGTGGAGATCCCGCCTTTCGAGCCCAGCGGTGATTTTGATCCGGCGCCTTCCGAAGAGTACATCGCCCAGCTTTGCGAGGCGGACGTGGAAGACGGCCAGATCAACCGCGCGGCGCTGGAAGTCGATTGCCCGGACTTGTCTCAGTACAACTTGTTCGCCGACCCGGCGGACCCGCGCAGCCTGCCCCATGAAGGCGGCGTGCCCTTTGTGCTCAACAGCAAATTGTTCTCCGACCACGCCACCAAATACCGGGTGGCGTTCATCCCGCCGGGCGAGCAGGCGGTGTATCGCGACGGCCAGAGCGGCAACAACGTTAACGGCGCCATCGACTTCCCGGTCGGCACGGTGATCGCCAAGACCTTCGCCTTCACCGATGAAGCCAACAGCAGCGAAGAATTGCTGGAAACGCGCTTGTTGATTAAACGGGTGAGCCAAAGCGGCAAGGCAATCTGGGTCGGGCTGCCCTACGTTTGGGAGCAGAACAACCAGGGTGAACTGGAAGCGATACTGACCCCCGGTGGTGCCAGCCGGGCGGCGAACTGGCATTTCCGTGACGCTAACACCGGCACGTTGATCAGTGGGTCTACGGACAACTATTCAGTACCTAACGCCAACCAATGTATTACCTGCCACGGCAACGATGACCGCCCGGCCGGCAGCGCGCCGATCGGGCCCAAGCCACGCAACCTCAATCGGGCCTACCAGCCGGAAAGCAGTTTTATGGGCACTTCGGGTCAGGCGGGCTTCCCGCGCGTGAACCAATTGCAGTACTGGATCGACCAGGGCCTGTTGGCCGGGACGCCGGCGCTGGAGTTGGACGGGCAGGGCGTGGCTACCAACATTGAGCGCCTGCCACGCTGGAATGTGCCCGGTGATGGCGGCGACACCGCCAATTCGCCGGCGGACGTGGAAAACCGTTTGCGCGCCTATCTGGAAGTGAATTGCCAGCATTGTCATAACGACAAGGGGGCAGCGTCCAATACCGGCTATTACCTGGACCACTTCCGTGCCATCGACGCGGGCTACGGTATCTGCAAAAAGCCCACCGCTACCGGCGGCGGCTCCTGCGGTCGTCAGCACGTGGTGGTGCCGGGCAGCAGTGATCAATCGATCGTTACCTGTCGCATGGAAGCCGAGGGTGATCCGCAGCGTATGATGCCGCCGATCGCACGCAGTGTGGCCCACGACGGTGCCACGGCGTTGATGCGTCAATGGATCAATACCGTGGTGGACGGCGACTACGAAAACGCGGATAGCTGTAATTAGAGTTTGCTTTCTCCTCCCTCGGGGCGGCTTCGGCCGCCCTTTTTTTGGTTCATCGCGCTTTAGCGGGAATACCGGTGCTCTCCATCGGGGGCGAGCGCCTGAACCTTCCCTCAGACACGCGTCCCCCGCTGGAGAGAATCGTCCCCGCGACACCGCGATGAATTTTTTCTAAAGAAAAAGACTTTCCCGCCGATCTCTATTGTCAGTGCTCCATTCTCTTGGCGTGATCTTTTTTCTCTATAAGATATTGATTTAAAACAATAAAAATAAAGGTTGTCGTCATTCCGTCATGATTTCGGGCTAGCCTTCCCCCATTCGTGGATGGTGACGGGGAAAGCGATGAAGTGGCTCGATAACATGACCGTGAAGCTGAGCTGGAGCCTGGTGCTTCTGGCGTTCAGTGTGATGATCCTTCTGATTGGCGGGTTGAGCATCTACGCCAACCACCAAAGCCGTCAGTCGTTCGATACGCTCAATCAGATCCATGTGGAGCAGGCCGGGGCGCTACAGCGGACCTACATTAATTTGCTGCAGGCGCAGGTGGCCATGGATCACGCGGCGGAGCTGATTCGCGTGCCATCGTTCGACGAGCCCGCGCCGGTCATCGACCAGGCCGAAGCGTTCATGACGCAGGCGCGAGCGGAATTCGATACGTTTTTGGCGCGGCCGGCCGAGGCGGAACAGGCCGACGCCATCGAGGCGCTTTCCGGCGCCATGGACAGTTTGTTTAATGTTGGCCTCAAGTTGCAGTTGGTACTGCTGCGTGAGGGTGATTTCGCCGGCTACCGTTCCGGCCGGTCCCGTGTCAGTGATATGAGCCAGACCTTTGTCGTCGCCGCCGACCAGTTTCTGGTGGCGTCGCGGGCCCGTGCCGGCACTCTGGTGTCGGCTTTTGATCGGATGGTGCATGGCATGGACGCGATTCTGGCGGTGACGGTAGTGGTTGCCTTGCTGATGGTGGGGCTGGTGCTGTGGGGTATCACGGTGAATGTGATTCGACCGTTGCGGGATGCGGTGGGGCACTTGGATGGCATCGCCGCCGGGGATCTGTCCGCTGATATTCCGGAACGCGGCGGCAATGAAATCGGGCGTCTCTACAGCGGTCTTGCGCGTATGCAGGGCAGTCTGGCGTCGATCGTCGGTCAGGTGCGTTCCAGCAGTGAGCGGATTCAGGGCGAGGCGGTGGAAATAGCCCGGGGCAATGGCGACCTATCCATTCGCTTCGAGCAACTGGCGGCGTCGCTGGTGGAGACGTCCGCGAGTATGGAGCAGATCACCGCCACGGTGCGGGGCAACGACGAGCACGCTCGCCAGGCGCACGGTCTGGCCGGCGACGCCGGCCAGGTGGCGGCGCGGGGTGGCGACGCGGTGACCCAGGTGGTGGAAACCATGGACGCGATTGACGTCCGCTCACGGCGTATCGAGGATATTCTGGGCGCCATTGAGGGCATTGCCTTTCAGACTAATATTCTGGCGTTGAACGCGTCGGTGGAAGCGGCCCGGGCCGGTGAACACGGCCGTGGTTTCGCGGTGGTCGCCGGGGAAGTGCGTCAGTTGGCGCAGAACAGTGACCGCCTGGCCAAAGAGATTCGGGTATTGATGGCTGACTCCGCCGCGGAGATCGCGCGCGGTTCCGAGCGGGCGTCCCAGGCGGGAGCCACCATGGACGAGATGGTCGCGGCCGTGGCGAGGGTATCGGCGATCATGGCGGAAATCAGCACCGCTTCCGGTGAGCAGACCCGGGGCATTGAGCAGGTCGGGGAGGCGGTATTGCAGATGGACCAGGTGACGCAGCAGAACGTTGCGTTGGTGGCCGCCGCGGCGCGCCGCGCCGAGGCGCTGGAAGATCAGGCCGATGTGCTGACGCGGGAAGTGGCGGAATTCACGCTCGATGAAGATGCCTTTGACGAGGATCGCCGAGACGTCACCGAACCGGGGCCGGCGGCCCCGTCCGACGACGCCCCGGTGCTGGCCGCCTGACCCGGGCGGTCAGACGTGGCTCGGTTCGTCACTTAATTCGTCACTCAGTTCGGCACTTAACCCGGCACTTAACTCGAGAATCAACGCCTCCGTCTGCGCCCAGTCCAGACAGGCGTCAGTGATTGACACGCCGTAGCGTAGCGGGTGCGCCAGCGGCTGATTGCCACCGTGCAGGTGGCTCTCCAGCATTACCCCGGCGATGGCGCGTTCGCCATCGCGGCGTTGCTGAATCAGGTCTCTTGCCACCAACGGCTGGCGATTGGCGTTTTTTCCGCTGTTGGCGTGGCTGCAATCCACCAGCAAGCGTGGGTTGAGTCCGGCTTCGCGCAGCGTTTCGCCAGCGGCGCGCACCTGGTCGGCATGGTAATTCGGTCCGCTATGACCGCCGCGCAGCACCAGATGGGTATCCGGGTTGCCGGCGGTTTCCAGCAGCGCCGGGTGGCCTTCGGCGTCCACGCCCAGGTGCGCGTGGGGGTGCCCGGCGGCTTTGATGGCGTCGCGGGCCACGGCGATACCGCCGTCGGTGCCGTTCTTGAAGCCCACCGGCAACGACAGGCCACTGACCATCTCCCGGTGAATCTGTGATTCCGTGGTGCGGGCACCGATCGCCGCCCAGCTCAACAGGTCTTCCAGGTAACCGGCGGCCATCGGACTGAGCAGCTCACTGGCGAGCGGCAACCCCAGACCGGCCAGGTCGCGCAGCAAGGTCCGGCACAGACGCAGCCCTTCGGCGAGATCCTGGCGACCGTCCAGGTGCGGATCGTAGAGCAGTCCTTTCCAGCCCACCGTGGTGCGTGGCTTCTCCACGTAGGCGCGCATCACCAGCAGCGCCCGGTCGCTGACCCGATCAGCGAGCGCGGCCAAACGCCGGCCGTATTCCAGCGCCGCTTGCGGATCGTGCAGTGAGCAAGGGCCGGTGACGATCAGCAGGCGGTGGTCGTCACCGTTGAGAATGTCGCGCACTGCTTGACGCTGGGCGCTGATTTGCGCGGCCAGGGCGTCGTCCACGGGCAGTGCGTCGCGTAACTGTTGTGGCGCGGGCAGGCGGCGACTGATGGGTCCCGACGCAGGGACCGGGTCGTCCGTGACGGCGGCAAGACTGGCGTTCATAGCGATTCCTTAAATTATTTGCATCCTGAAACGAAAAAACCCCGGCTGGGACGACCAGCCGGGGTTTCAGGATTCTACGGCAGGCGTCCCGAAGCGGGCGCCTGACCGGACAAGGGTCAGACGCTCGCGGGGCTAAACCAATATCCGTAGAAATAGCAGGCAGCAGCCATCGCCACCGCGGAAGCGGTGCCAAAGGTCAGGTTGTCGAGCAGGGCTGCGGCCATGAAATCTCCAAATTCGATATCCGAAGCCTAACGGGCTTTTGCCGTGGGCGCAATGGGGGTGTGGGCGGCCTCGTGGTACCATCCGCGCCTGGAATCGTATTGGGAGAACAACATGCAAGACGTGGTCATTGTCGCCGCCACCCGCACCGCCATCGGCCGTTTTCAGGGCGGTTTGGCGGATATTCCCGCCACCCGTCTGGGCGAAACCGTGATCCGCCGCCTGTTGGCGGACACCGGCCTGGAGCCGGGCGCGGTCAGCGAAGTGATTCTCGGCCAGGTGCTTACCGCCGGGGCCGGTCAGAACACCGCCCGGCAGACGTCCATTTTCGCCGGCCTGCCCCAGGAAGTGCCCGCCATGACCATCAACAAGGTCTGTGGCTCCGGCTTGAAAGCGGTGCATCTGGGCAGCCAGGCGATCCGCTGCGGCGAAGCGGACGTGATCATCGCCGGCGGCCAGGAGAGCATGAGCCTGGCGCCCTATGTCCTGCCCAAGGCACGAACCGGCCTGCGCATGGGCCATGCCAGCCTGGTGGACTCGATGATCCAGGACGGGCTCTGGGATGCCTTCAATGATTTCCACATGGGCATCACCGCCGAGAACCTGGCGGACAAGTACAGCCTCACCCGGGAAGCCCAGGACGCGTTTGCGGCGGCGTCCCATCAAAAAGCCGCCGCCGCCATCAATGAGGGCCGCTTCAAGGACGAAATCACTCCGGTGGCCGTGCCGCAACGCAAGGGTGATGCGAAGATCGTCGACACCGATGAGCAGCCGCGCGGTGATACGACCGCCGAGTCCCTGGGTGGACTGCGGGCGGCGTTTAAGAAAGACGGTACGGTGACCGCCGGTAATGCTTCCGCGTTGAACGATGGCGCCGCCGCCGTGATGTTGATGAGCGAAGCCCGGGCCAACGAGCTGGGCCTGCCGATTCTGGCGCGTCTGGCCGGTCAGGCCAGCGCCGGTGTGGATCCGGCGATCATGGGTATCGGGCCGGTGTCCGCCACCCGTCGTTGCCTGGAGCGTGCCGGCTGGTCTCTGGATCAGGTCGATTTGATTGAAGCCAACGAAGCCTTCGCCGCTCAATCACTGGCGGTGGGTACGGATCTGGAATGGGATCAGGACAAGGTCAACGTCAACGGCGGCGCCATCGCGCTGGGTCACCCGATCGGCGCTTCCGGTTGCCGGGTGCTGGTGACATTGCTTCATGAGATGCAACGTCGTGACGTGAAAAAAGGTCTGGCGACCCTCTGTATCGGTGGCGGTCAGGGCGTGGCGCTAGCGGTGGAACGCTAGCCGCCCGCCCTTCGGGTGGCTGCCGGTTTAGCGTGTGCCACCCTTGTAAGCCTGGTAGCGCGCGCCTTCTTCGTAGGCGCGTACCCGCTCTTCGGCCAGCGCTTTGAAGCCGTCGGCTTCCCAGGTGTGTTGTTCGGCACCGTCTTTACCGGGGAACGTCAGGGTGACCGTCTCGCCGTTGATCAGGGCGTGGGTAATGTCGTGACCGGCATCGACGCCGCTGAACGAATAATCACGATAGCCGTCCACGCAATTTTCGGCGGACGGAAAGGCCTGGCCGTTCACTTCCAGCGAGCGGTTCGGGTCCGGCACGTTCATGGTCAGCGTTTTGCCGTCTTCCTGACCGCAGGTTTTGGCGGGCGCATCGAAGATTCCCAGGAACTGCTCCATGCCGAGGATTTCTGTGAAGGTGAAAACCATTTGTTTTTCACCGTCGGTGGACAACGCCGCCACCGACAATCTGTTGCGTTTGTCGCTTTCCGCTATTTTGGTCCAGGTGGTGTCGTCGGTACGATCAAGGGGATACAGCGGCAGGTCATCGGCCAGACCGGTCTGGCTGAGAAGGGGCAGGGTGCTCAAGGCAATCAGCGCGATTTTCTTCACAAAAGCTCTCCGTTAGCTCTTTTTTGAAGAGCGCAACTCTAATCGGCCTTTGTGGAAGCTTCAAAAGCTATACTCGAAAGGGTGCGGCGGGTCTCAGGCCGGGCCGCTTTCGGTGGGCATGGGGAACCGGCACGGCGGACCGGGGTCCGCGCGCGCCGGAGGCGGGCGTCAGTACTCAGTACAAATAGACCGCGCCGCTGTCGGAAGCACTGTTGTCGGCTTGGTCGCCGCCCACGCCGGTGGCGGTGCTGGCTTCGGCGGAGGCCGCCACGGCGAGCGTACCGGCATCGGTGCTGAGCGACAGGCGATAGCCGAAGTTGTCATCGGCCTCGGCGTTTGGCGCCTTAAGGTAGCGGCTCTGGCTCCAGGCGCCGTCGGCGTAGCGGAACAGATAGGCGGCGCCGCTACCGGCGGCGCTGTCGTCCCCTTGATCACCCTCTATGCCCGACGCGGCACTGGCTTCGCCGTTGGCGCCAACGGCGAGCGTGTCGCCGTCGCTGGACAGGCTCACATTGAATCCGAAAGAGTCGCCCGCGCCGGGTTGGGCGGCTTTCAGATAAGCTTGCTGTTGCCAGGCTGTGCCCGTGAGTCTGAAGAGATACACGGCACCGCTGCTCAGCGCGCTGTTGTCTGTCTGGTCGCCGCCCACGCCGGGCGCGGCGCCGTCCTCCTGGTTGGCGCCGACGGCCAGGGTCTGGCCACTCTGGTCCAGCGCCAGGCTGCGTCCGAAATTGTCCCCGGATTGGGTGTTGGAAGCTTTGATGTAGGCGCTCTGACTCCAGGTTCCGCCAACGTCCCGCAGATACACGTACACCGCACCGCTGGTCACGGCGGTATTATCGCTTTGATCGCCGTTGACACCGGTGGCGGCGCTGGCTTCGCGGAACGCGCCGGCGGCCAGCGTGTTGCCATCGCCCGACAACGCCACGCTTTGCCCGAACAGATCCAGTTGCTCGGCGTTGGAGGCTTTCAGATAACTGTGTTGAGACCAGTCGTCGGCGCCACGGTCGAAGACGTATATCGCCCCGGTGTTGGCGGCGGAATCATCGCTCTGGTCGCCGCCGATGCCGCTCGCTGAGCTGGCTTCGCCGTAGGCGCCCACCGCCAGGCGGGCACCGTCGGAGGAAAGCGCCAGGCTGGCGCCGAAGGCGTCATCTTCGCCGGTGTTGGACGCTTTGAGATAGGCATCCTGCGACCAGTTGCCGTTGTCGTCGCGCCGGAAAACATACACCGCGCCGCTGTCCGCCACGCTGTTGTCCGTTTGCGTGCCGTTGATGCCCGTTGCCGCGCTGTCCTCGCCATCGGCGCCCACGGCGAGGGTCTGGCCGTCGCTTGCCAGAGCGATGGCGTCACCGAACTGGTCGCCGGCCTCGACATTGGAGGCGCGCAGGTAGGCTTCCTGTTGCCATCCGCCGTCGTCGTGATAGCGGAAAACATACACCGCGCCGCTCAGAGAGGCGGCGTCCGCCTCGCCATCCTCGCCCGGCGCGCCGACGACGAGAGTACGGCCCGCGTCGGCAATCGCCACGGCGCGCCCGAATCTGTCGTTGGTGTCGGTATCGGATGCTTTCAGATAGCCGATCGCCTCACTGAGCGTGCTGTTGACGAAAACTTCGTTGGATTCCGTGCAACCCGCGGCGTTACAGGCTTCCAGCATATAGCTGGCGTTGAGATGCGCGGGCAGAAACACTTGTAGGTCGTATTCGGTTAAATCGCCGGCGAAGGTGGCTTCCTCGCTGTACCCCGAGGCGCCATCCGGATTAACCAGCAAGCGGTATTCGCTGATCGGTCCCAGTTCATTCCAGGTGAATTGAAAGGTTTTCACGCTTTGCGGCGTCAGCGACAGCTCGGGCTCTTTCGGCGGGTTGATGCCGTTGCACACATAGCTGGTATTGGTGATCTCGTTGTCGTCCAGTGTGCCGTCGCCGTCGCTATCCAAACCGGTATCGATACGGGTGCCGCCGGTCTCGCAGTGTTCGCCGGCCGGCTCCGCTGTCTGTTCAATAAGGGAGGAACCACCATCATTGCCGTCGTCGCCGCCACAGCCGGTAATCAGGAGTGTTGCCGAGACTAATGCCAGAACAGCGGCGTGTTTGACGCAATGGGGTGAGTGTTCCCGCGCCGTGTGACACGGCGAAGGAGAATTGAAATCGTCCATGGTTTAAAACCTTCTGTAGTTATTATCGGCGGACCACGAAAAACAGCCGGTCCGCATGTACATCCCCTAACATTTACTTACAGTACAAAAACAGGGCCGGTGGTGACAGCTTTTGTTAGCTATAATTTTGTTGTCCAGGACCGGGTGCTTGGCATCGAACCGGCCGTCAGGTCCGCCTCGTGCCGTGTGTACACGTCGCGCCTGGTTTTTGAGTATCATGGCCTTTTGCTCCGGCTGAGTGATTCCATGACCGACACCCTGACCCTGACTCGCCCCGACGACTGGCACCTGCATTTTCGTGACGGTGCCATGCTCGATGAAACCGTGCCCGCCACGGCCCGGGTATTCCGTCGCGCCATCGTGATGCCTAACCTGACACCACCGGTCACGACCGTGGCGCTGGCGGAGGCGTACCGGGAGCGGATTCTGGCGGCGATACCGGCTGGCGTGGATTTCGAGCCGCTGATGGTGCTCTATCTGACCGACGAGACGCCGGCGGAAGAGATCGAGCGGGCGGCGCAAAGCCCGTTCGTGCACGCCTTCAAGCTGTACCCGGCCGGGGCCACCACCAACTCGGACAGCGGTGTCACCAACCCGGCGCGCATTAACCACTTGTATGAAGCGTTGGAAAAACATGACCTGCCGTTTCTGGTACACGGTGAAGTGACCGAGCCGGAGGTCGATATCTTCGACCGCGAGCGGGTGTTTATCGACCGCTATCTCAACGATATCCGCGAGCGGTTCCCGGCGCTGCGGATCGTCTTCGAGCACGTTACTACCTCAGAGGGCGTGGACTTCGTGCGCGAGGGCGGCGATTTCACCGCCGCCACGGTGACTCCGCAGCACATTTTGATGAACCGCAACGATCTGTTGGTCGGCGGGGTGCGTCCGCACAACTACTGCTTGCCGGTGCTGAAACGACGGACCCATCAGCAGGCGATTCAGCAGGCGGTATTGGAAGGGCATCCGCGCTTTTTCCTGGGCACCGATTCCGCGCCCCACGCCCGCGATCAGAAAGAGGCGGCGTGCGGCTGTGCCGGCTGCTATTCGGCGCGCGCGGCGTTGCCTCTTTACGCCTCGTTCCTGGATCGCCACGGTGCTCTGGACAAGCTGGAAGGCTTCGCCAGCCACTTCGGGGCGGATTTCTACCGGTTGCCGCGCAACAGCGACACCGTGACTCTGGAACGTCGTGAATGGGCCGTGCCGGATACGGTTACCGCCGCCGGGGAAGCGATGGTGCCGTTCATGGCCGGCCAGTCGTTGCCCTGGGCGATCCGCGAGGACCAATGACGGCGCCGATGCCACTGGTGGTGCTGACCGGCTTTCTCGGCAGCGGTAAGACCACCTTGCTTAACCGCTGGCTCGACCAGCGGGGCGACCTGGCGGTGATTATCAACGAGCTGGGCGACATTGGTATCGACAAGGATCTGGCCCGACAGGTGGGCGCGCCGATCAGCCTGCTGGCCGGCGGTTGTGTCTGTTGTGCCGTCCAGGGCACCTTGAGCACCACCCTGCGCAATCTCTACATGGCCCGCGTTGGCGGCGATCTGCCGCCGTTCTCGGCGGTGTTGTTGGAGACCACCGGCGCCGCCGATCCGTTTGGCGTGACCGCTGTGTTGGAGCAGGACGCCTGGCTGCGCAAACGCTTCACACTGCGCTCGATTCTGACCACGGTGGATACCGTGGCCGGCGAGGCGGCGCTGCGCCGGCACCCGGAAGCGCTGGAGCAGGTCACCGCCGCCGATCGGCTGTTGCTGACCAAGACCGACCGGGCGACGGCGGCACAACGCGGCGCTTTGCTTGAGGCTCTGGGCCGTCTCAATCCCCGCGCCGAGGTGGTCGACGCCGACCGCGCCGACGCCGGGCTACTGGACCGGGATTTCCCGCGCCAGTGCCGTATTACCGGCGCCCTGGCGCCGGTCGGCGCGGTAGAGACCCTGGCGCCGCGGCGGGGCCGGAGCGGCCATCACTTGCACCCGGCGGGTTTACGCTGGCGCGAGCGGATCGCCTATGATCGGTTGCAGGAGGCGCTGGAGGCACTGCGCGCCGAGGCCGGTGAGGAGTTGGTGCGCCTTAAGGGGCTGGTGGCCATCGATAAGCTGGACGGGCCGTTGCTGATCCAGGCGGTGGCCGGTCAGCCCCTGGAGGTGTCGCCGTTGCCGGTCTGGCCCGGCGGTGACGATGATAGCCGTCTGGTGGTGATCGCCGCCAGCGAGGACACCGGCGCCCCGCAGCGCTGGCTGGACAACTGGCGCCGCCATCTCGGGCTCGCGGATGCCGCCAGCGCCTGAGCCCTGTTAGCGGATTGAGTCGACGAGCATAAGGAGCCGGTATGGGCTATTGGTATTTAGTGGTGGCGATCCTCAGCGAAGTGGTCGCCACGTCCGCGTTGAACGCATCCCACGGTTTTACTCGTCTTTGGCCGTCGGTGATTACCGTTGCCGGCTACTGCCTGGCGTTTTATTTCCTTTCCCTGACCCTGCGTACGATCCCTATGGGTATCGCCTACGCGGTCTGGGCCGGCGCGGGCATTGTGTTAATTGCGCTGTCCGGGGCCATCTTTTTCAAACAGTTACCCGACCTGCCGGCGGTGTTGGGTATGCTGTTTATTATTGTCGGCGTGGTGCTGGTGAGCGCCGTGTCGGGGACAGCCAGTCATTAATCACGCTGCCCAATAAGGAGAACCTCGTGCCCGAAAAAATGGACGACGCTTTGCAGGTCGCGGACCGCGTGATTGAACTCACCGGCGGTGAGATACGATTGGGTTTGCCACTGGGACTGGGCAAGCCGAACCGGTTGGTCAACGCGCTGTACCAACGAGCGGAGGAGAGCCCGGCGGTGTCGCTGGATATCTACACCGCTCTGTCGCTGGGCCGGCCCGCGGCCGGCACGGATCTGGAAAAGCGTTTTCTGGAACCGTTCGCGGACCGTATCTTCGGCGACTACGAAGAGCTGGCGTACCTGGCCCCCGCCAAGAAGGACCAACTGCCCGACAATATCCGCGTGTTCGAGTTTTTCTTTCAGCCGGGCAGTATGCTGGGCAGTGGCAGCGCGCAGCGCCATTACATCAGCGTGAACTATACCCACGCCGCCCGCGACCTGAACGCGCGCGGCGTCAACGTGGTGGCGCAATTGCTGGCACGCCGCCCCGGTGCCGATGGCGAGTACGGCAACGATTACAGTTTTTCCTGCAATCCTGAAGTAACGCTTGAGCTGTTGCCGATGCTCAAGGCACGGCGCGAGGCCGGCGAAACCATCGTCACCGTGGGGCAGATCCACCGTGATCTGCCGTTCATGGAAAATGACGCCCGGGTGGGGGAGTGGCTGACCGATATGGACATCCTGCTGGACGACCCGCAGGGCCACACGCGGTTGTTCAGTACGCCCAATATGCCGGTCAATCTGCAGGATCATTTTGTCGGTTTGCACGCCAGCTCCCTGGTGCGCGACGGCGGCACGCTGCAGATCGGCATCGGTGCCCTGGGCGACGCCCTGGTGCACCACACCCTGCGTCGGCAACAGAACAACGATAACTACCGGGCATTGTTGAACGCGCTGGAGCTGCCGGCTGAACACCGCACCCTGATTGATCGGGAAGGCGGTACCGGTCTATTCGAACAGGGGCTTTACGGCTGCAGTGAGATGATGACCCACGGTTTGCTGACGCTGATCGACGAGGGCATCATCCGCCGTCCCGTGTACGCCTGGAAAGCACTGCAGCGTTGCCTGTTGAGTCGTCCTGATGCGCGCCCGGACTGGCCGTTACTGGACGCGTTGCGTGGCGATGACGGTCTCTCCTCGCCGATGACACCGGAGCAACTGAACCGACTTACCCGCTTCGGCGTGTTGCGGCCCGGTGTGGCGGTCGAGGCCAGCGAACTGAGGCTACCCAATGACGACAGCGTGCCCAATGACCTGGACCATCCCGATACTCGGGAAGCACTGTCGGCGTTGTTCGGTGAACGGTTGCGCGGCGGCATTGTCATGCACGGTGGCTTTTTCCTCGGCCCCCGCGCCTTTTATCAACGGTTGCGCGAACTCGATGACAGCGCGCGCGCGTCGATTAATATGACCCGGGTGAATCTGATTAACGACCTGTACGGCGGGGAGGATTTGCGCGTTCTTCAACGCCGTGACGCGCGCTTCGTTAACACCGCTTTCACCGCGACGCTGTTGGGCGCGGCGGTGTCCGATCAACTGGACGACGGCCGTGTCCTCAGTGGCGTGGGCGGCCAGTACAACTTTGTCAGCCAGGCCCATGAGCTGCCCGGCGGCCGTTCGATTCTGATGACGCGGGCCTGGCGCGAGCGTGGTGGCGAGGCGGCGTCCAACGTGTTGTTTTCCTACGCCCACAACACCATTCCCCGCCATTTGCGCGACATAGTGATTACGGAGTACGGCGTTGCCGATCTGCGCGGTAAGACCGACGAAGAAGTGGTGATGGCGATGCTCAATGTCGCCGACAGTCGTTTCCAGGTGGCGTTGATGGAAGAAGCCCAAGAGGCCGGCAAGCTGCGCCGCGATTACAGCATTCCGGAACGCTTCCGGCATAACAATCCGGAGTTTCTACGCCGCGTGGCGGAAAGCGGCGGGGCGGGCGCGTTCGCCACCTTCCCGCTGGGCACGGATTTCGACGACGGCGAGCAACGTCTGATGAAAGCGTTAACCTGGCTGAAGGAAAAAGTCAGCCAGAAAGACTTCCTGTCGTTAGGGCGCCGAGCCTTGCTCCAGGAGTACGATGCCGAGCAATACTCGCAGGAACTGGCGCGCATGGATCTGGCCGACCCAGATGGTTTGCGCGAACGGCTTTATCAGCGGTTGTTGCTCACCGCCCTGGATGCCACCGCCTCTTGACGGCGGTGGTTATTCCGGCAGTGGAATCCAGTCGGTTTCCCCGGGCACGTCGGGAAAGCGTTGGTGGCGCCAGTCGTCCCTGGCTTTGTCGATGCGGGCTTGGTTGGAGGACACGAAGTTCCAGTTGATGTGCCGCCGGCCCGGCAGCGGCGCGCCGCCGAACAGCAGCAGTCGGGCCGGTTCTTCCAAGGCTTCTAGAAGCCAGCTACGCGGACTGTCCAGGGTCACCACATGGTAGCGCGGCAGCGGTTCGTCGCCGGCCCTCGGGGAGCCCGTGATCACATAAACCGCCCGTTCCTGTTCGCTGGGCGGTAGCGGCAGGGACGCGCCGGCTTCCATTTGGATGTCCACGTAAAGCGTCGGCGACGCGGTAGGCACCGGCGATTGCAAACCGAACGCACTGCCGAGCAACACGCGGGCCCGCACGCCACGGTCTTGATAGAGCGGCAGGCTCTCTCGCGGATGATGGCTGAAAGCGGGTTCTCCGTCTTCCTGATCCTCCGGCAACGCCAGCCAGGTTTGAACGCCTTCCACGATGGTGCCGTTGCGCCGTATGTCGTCCGGGATGCGCTCCGAATGCACGATGCCGCGCCCGGCGTTCATAAGATTGATCGCCCCAGGCTCGATCCGTTGCACCGTGCCCAGGCTGTCGCGGTGGTCCATGGCGCCGGAAAACAAGTAGGTGACCGTGGCCAGCCCAATATGCGGGTGCGGGCGCACGTCGCCGTCGTGACTGTCGGCGGCGAATATGGACGCCCCCATATGATCGAAGAAGATAAAGGGGCCGATGCGTTGCCGACCGGCGGCCGGCAGCAGCCGGCGCACCGGAAAGCCGACGTCGCGGGCATGGGGTTTGAGCAATTCCATGGCGGTTGCCTCGTTCGCCGCTGAGGCCTTCAGTATACGCCTAACCGTCGCTGTCCCAAGTCCGCGCCGGCGGCCTTCAGCTTTCCCGGTCCGTCCGGTCTTTCTTGCCGCGTCCCGGCTCGCCACGGCGTGGCGCGGACAGCACCCGCCAGAACGGAATCCGACGCGTCACCGAGACCATCTCGTCCACCGAATCGCCGATCCCGGACAGCCGGTCCACGGTATCGCGCAGGCCCACCAGTTGATCCACATGCTCTGAGATCTTGAACACCACCATGTAGAACTCCAGCAAGGCGCGCAGCAGCGTGGCCAGGAACAAGAACAACAAAGGCCCGCCCACGAACAGGAAGAACAAACCACGCCAGGTGGAAGCCATGAACGCTTCCGCGCACAGGTACACCAAGCCGAGACCGATGGCGGTGAGGGCGACGCCGTACACACCGGGAATCACCTGGATGATCATGTATTTATCGAAGCGGAAATTAAACAGCTCCCGCCAGTACTCCAACGCCCAGAACGTCCCGCGCCGCAGTCGTTCGTTCACCGGTTCGCTGGCCGCCGACTTGTCGTCGGCGCCTGACGGCGTTGCGGTGGCGCCCTCATGCCCGGCGTCCGTGTTCGGGGTTTCGTCATGGCTATCGCGGTTGTCGTCTACCATTTCGCGTACTGCTCCTCGACAAAGCCGTGCAGGCCTTGTACTGCCAGAGGCGCCTCGCCGGCGGGTCGGATCTCGCCGTCGAAACGTCCGAAAAGTTGTTGAAAATTGCTGGCGAAAATCCCCAGGTTGAGACGTTCCCGATGATTTCCCAGCGGCGTGAACGTGAGCACTACCTGGCCACACCGGCTGTGTACCCGCCAGGGCTTATTCAGATCGTCCCGATCATACTCGAAGGCGGTGCCGTCCACCTTGATCCGGCGGCCGTCCAGCCACAGACAATTCTCATTGACACTGGTCTCGTTCACCCCGCAGGACAGGTTCAGACCCAGCCGGCGCCCCTTTACCCGGCCCGACAAACAGGCCCAATTCCAGAACGTTTCGCGACGCATATAACCCGCGGAAAAATCATGGTGGCCGCCGGCCCCGGTCAGCGTCGCCAGGTCCAGCGTCTTGCCGTCCTGATGCAACTCCCCAGCCACGTCCACGCCCGCCACTTTATTGGCGTAGGTCCAACCGTTCACGCCGGTGCGGGTGCACAATGACATCGGCTGGTAGTGCGCCGGCTCATCCATTGCCGCATTCAAGGTCAGGCCCGGGATCGCCACGCTGAGCAATTTGCGCCGCGTTCCCTCGGGGCTCTCCCGGTAACCCATAGTGATGTCCACGTCGCGCTGCCGGAAGCGGCTCTCGCCGTTCAGCGGCGAATCACTCAAGGTCAGTGCGCGACCCAAAGGTGAACGCCAGGTGTGCTCGCGCAGTTCCCCCGTGCGGGTATCGAACACATAAAAGAAAGCCATGCCCAGATACGCCGTATCCGCGAACGCGCAGCCGATCAGCAACTCATCGCTGACCAGACCAAAGTACTGGAACTGCTTGTAATGGAAGCGCCGCGCTCGCCGGGACGCCGGCTTGCCGAGCGGCGTACGGTAGTCGTAGTCACGGCCGTTGATGGTGGTAATGGTGTCGTCGAACAGGCCGGTCTGAATCTGTCCCTGATCGTTGACCAGAGTTTTGCTCGAGGGTGTCGCGGGCATGGGAGGGCTCAGTGTGTTGTCGGAAAATAATCAGGCGGGCGGATTCGTTTTGCCCAACATCGGCAAGCTCGGCAGCGGTCTAACTTTGCATCGCGGCTGACATTGAACATAGTCGGACAGCGGGCGTCCGGCAAGAAAGTTGGCACGTTTGTTCGACAAGGAGGCTGGCTTGGCGGAGTGTCTCGGTTCGACGGGGACACTTACCAACTAGACGGTCTTCTCCGTTTCGTTGATCAGGAATTCCGGTTCTCCCGTTCTGCTGAGGACCATAGCCGTGTTTCTGGCCGGAGTATCAACCCGCTCACCATGGGCGGCGTAGCCTGCGGGATAGTGCCAGAATCCGTGCGGTATCATGGTGTTTTGGTCTGAGAGGAAGGCGTGGCGCCACAGTCCCCGGTCATGTTCAGGGTTCACTTCGCGCGGTGGTGTCAGCGCGCCGTCGGCGGGGTAGAAAAGCCGTCCGCGCGTCAGTAACAGCCGCCGATCCACGTGCAGCCCTTGTTCGGCCAGCAGGGCCGCCACCGCCGGCTCGGTGCTGCGCGGCAGTTGTTGACGGTACAGGTGATCGATTTTCCGGGTGAGCTGGTCGTTGGGGTTGTCGGGCCCCGGCCAGGCTCGTTCTTCCGGCTCGCCGGGCAAGCCCAGGTAGAACTTTAGCGCCAGTTCCCAGTGCATCAGTTCGCCGGTTTCCCGGTCTTGAATCAGCATGTCCAGCTCGCCGAGGGTTTTGCCGTCCAGGCGCAGAGGCAGGTTACGGGCCACCAGACGGTAGCGTTTGCTGTGTTGGATCAGGGCGGCGGTGAGGTTTTCGAAATGCTGGCCGAGCCGGCGCGGGCGGGGTTGCTCGGCGAGGGCGTCGGCGGCCCGGATCAGTAAGCCGGGTTCGCCGGCGCAGTACCGGAGAATAGCATCTACGCTCTCACAACCGGGTGGCGGTGTGATCAGCGGCGGTGCCTGAGTCAGCCAGTGCAGTTCCCCGGCGAAGGTCGCCGGGGCTGTCACGGGGTGGACAGACCTACCGACGAATGCTCCAGGGCCTGACGGACTTCCTCGGCCCATTGCAGCCAGGCTCGCTGGTCGAGGATGCCCCGGCGGACTGTCAGGTAGTTGTACAGGTTCTCTTCGCGGCCTTGTTCGTCCAGGCGTTGCGCCAGGGCTTCAAAGGTGGCGAGGCGTTCCCGTCGTTGTTTGGACAATTGTTCCAGTTCCCCCAGTAGTGCGTCCGAGTCCGCCAGTTGTCCCCCCGCGACTTTGACCATAAAGGCGTCGCGGATGCGGGCGGGTCCGGCGGGCTTTTTTAGCCAGCGGATCAGCTCTTGTCGGCCATCCTCGGTGATGCTGTAGAGTTTTTTGTCCGGCTTCCCCTCCTGCGGCACATGGCGAAAACTGACCATGTGTTGCTCGTTAAGCTTCCCCAGTTCCAGGTAAATCTGTTGGTGGGTGGCATTCCACACCAGGCCAATGCTATTGGCGAATTCCCTGGCGAGGTCATAGCCGCTGGCTTCTTGGTCTTGCAGCAGTACAAGAATAGCGTGGCGCAGTGACACGGCTGACTCCTCGGTTCGTTATTCGTGGTACTCCATGGATAGTAGAGAGCCGCTAACGCGCTGCGCAATCCGTTGTATAAGCACTTTTGTAAAAACTTAGTGACGTTCCTTCCCCTCCCGGTACGAGCGTAAGTGTTTGTTATCAGGTCGTTTTATTTAGGATGCGGAATGAAACCCCGGCCACGATCAGTGGCGGCCGGAGAGTTTGAGGGCCTAGCGGGTGACTTGCATGGAACGGTAGTACAAGGCGGATTGCAGGAACTGTTCGTCGTTGAGATTGGGGATTACTTTATTGATTACGCCGTAGCTGGCTTTTCGGGTGGTGTCCACGCCGACGGCGGCCACTTTGCGCAGAATCGGCCCGAAGCGGAGCAGGGCGATCGGCTTGTTGAAGTACCATTTCAGGGCTTCGTCGGTGACGCCGCGCAGGTAGGCGACCATTTCGTCCCGGGCGTCGGCGGTGGGGGTGCCGTCCTCGGCCATATCGGCGAGGGCGCGGCCCCGGGCGGCGAGCGCCTCGTCGATGGGAAAGGCGACATACCAGTAGGCTTGGTCCGGCCCTGGAATACGTATCTCGTCCATGTATTCGGCGGCGGCCTGGTTCTGTTCCAGATCCATCTTTCGAGCGCTGCGGCCGATCACCAGACGGGTGGCCTTGGAGATGGTGTCCGAGGCCACTTGCACCAGTCGTTTCTGGGTGCCACCGAGGCCGGACATGGCGGCGGGTTGAAGGAAGAAAGCGTCCAGCGCTTCATCGATGAAGGTGGTCATGATTTTTTCCACCACTTTGGGCTCCGGTTGCCGGGCGCCGTCGCGCATACGCTGAATAAAGCCGTCGGTGGTCTGGTGCAGATCGTCGCTGGAGCGGAAGGCTACATAGGTTATTGTCATTGTGTCTCTCTTTTACGGGCGGTGAACGTTTCGGTAAACACGCTGTGTCGTTAAATAATAACCATCGCCGGACCGGTGGGCGCAAGTGGGCCGATTTTCCGAGGCGCACTCTTTCCTTTGCGGCGCGAATACCGGATGATGCGCCCCCTGAATAGAGGAGTAAGCCGATGCTGACGGTGGTCACGCCGGACGCGGAGCAAGTGACGCGCTGGCTGGAACAGGCCAACATCCAACACTACATCTGCGACCAATGCCATGGGCTGCATCTCTCCGAGCTGCAGGGCCGGGAAGGGGTGGTGGATGCCCGGTTGTTCGTGGAAGAAGAAGGGGTGTTGTTCTCCACCGAGCTGGAGGTACGGCCGGCGGCGTTGTTTGCCGTGCAGGCTGATCTGACGCGCCTGAATATGGACTTCCCCTCGCTGAAGCTGTTCCTGGACGTGAACGACGATTCCATGCCGCGCCTGGTCGCCTGCGACCTGCTGCTGGGCCGTCGGGGCGTTACTTTCGATCAGTTCATCTATTTCGTTCAGGCGACGCTGGACGCCACGGTGCAACTGTTGGAAGATTCCCAGCAGGCCGATTGGTTGTTCTGGCCCGATGACGACGCCCCTCCTTCCGAGCCAGGGGCGTTGCACTGAAGCGGCATTCGCCCTCCCTGAGGATGCACCCCTGGAAAATCGCGCTGATCTGTTCGATGGCGGCAACACCCGCTGCCAGCGTCTGATTGATGATCTGGTCGCCCGGCAGTACGCCGTGGCGCCGCGTTACTTTCCCACTCATTTGGTACGCGCTCTGCGGCGCGAGGCGCAATTGCGAGACCAGCGTGGTGAGTTCCAGACCGCCGGTGTCGGCCGGCGTGAGGAGCATCAGCGCAACTTCCGCGTGCGACGTGACCGTACTCTCTGGTTGAACGGCTCCACCCTGGCTCAATGCCGTTTGCTGGGTGAGCTGGAGCAATTGCGTCTGGCGGTGAACCGTCAGTTGTTCATGGGCCTGTTTGATCTGGAATCCCACTTCGCGGTCTATGATTCGGGGGCGTTTTATCGACGTCACCTGGATGCCTTCAACGGTAACAACGGACGGGTGCTGTCGGTGGTGATCTACCTCAATGAGCAATGGCGCAGCGACGACGGCGGCCGCCTGCGTATCTGGGCCGACCCGGACGCGCTTCATCCCGTCACCGAGGTCGAGCCCCGTGCCGGTACCCTGGTCTGCTTCCTCAGCGACCGGATTCCCCACGAGGTGATGGAAGCGCGCCGCCAACGGGTCTCCATCGCCGGTTGGTTTCGTTGTAACAACACCACCGCCGCTCACCTCGACCCGCCCCGTTAACACCGGGGGTTGGAAATTGATCTCGTGACCGATTATCTCGTTTCGGTATGAGCGTTCCTGGTATATAGCAAAGCAATCTAGCTTCTTCACTGCATTCCCGCGCGCGACGGTAGCAGAATCGAAGGTAGCGGCCCGGAGCGGGGCGGTACCGGGCCGGCCCCGAGGTGACAGGGAGAAGCATCATGAAACGGTTTTATTATCTGACCGCGTCAATCGACAGTGTTCAGCATATTTCCCGGGATCTGGATCGTGCCGGCATCAGCGCCGGACGTTTGCATGTGCGGGGGCGCGCCCCCGGCCCGTTGGAGGCCGCCAAGGTGCACGGCACCACCATTTGGGAAGACACCGAGATCATGCACTCCGGTTTTCTGGGCGCGCTGATTGGCGCCATTGCCGGCATTGTCCTGGGTTTTATGCTCGCCGGTATGGATCCCTGGGGTTGGCAATTGTCCGTCAGCGTGGTGCCGGTGACCACATTGTTCGGGCTGTGTTTCGGCGCCTGGCTGGGCGGTATCTTCGGGATTTCCTCGCGTAATCACCATCTCCGCCCTTACTGGCGCGAAGTGGAGCAGGGCCAATACCTGGTGATGGTGGACGCGGACGACGACAATCAGGCCGGCCGTATCGCCCGGGTCATGGCCGGCAGTCACGGCGAAGCCCGCGAAGTAGGGCGCGAAGAGTCTTTCAGCCCTTTCGACTGACACGCTCTTGCAAAGAATCCGGCCATTGGCCACAATGCGCGCTCGCTGAAAAGCGCGTTATGGCCGACCCGTTGGTCCCCCCGCAACGACAAACTGTGAACTCCGCCAGGCCCGGAAGGGAGCAACGGTAGCAGTGGACTCGTGTGCCGGGGTGCGGCTGGCGGGAAGGCCTCCAATTTCTTCCCCTGTCACACCCCTCCCGCTGTCTTAAACCGGTCAGATTCGCTAGCATACGGCTTTCCCCCGAAGCCCCGGATAGCCGTTTGGCTGGAGAGCGATGAGTTACCAGGTTCTCGCCCGCAAATATCGACCGCGCACCTTCGACGAGCTGGTGGGCCAGGAGCATGTTTCCCGGGCGCTCACCCACGCGCTGGATCAGGACCGCCTGCACCACGCCTATTTGTTCACCGGCACCCGCGGGGTCGGCAAAACCACCATCGCGCGTATTTTGTCCCGCTGTCTGAATTGCGAAGAGGGGGTCAGCAGCCGCCCCTGTGGGGTCTGCCCCACCTGTGAGGAGATCGGCGAAGGCCGCTTCGTGGATCTGATCGAAGTGGATGCCGCCAGCCGCACCAAGGTGGAGGACACCCGCGAGCTGCTCGAGAACGTGCAGTACGCGCCCACCCGGGGCCGCTACAAGGTGTACCTGATCGATGAGGTGCACATGCTCTCGGCGCACTCCTTCAATGCGTTGCTGAAGACGCTGGAAGAACCGCCGCCGCACGTGAAATTCCTGCTCGCCACCACCGATCCGCAGCGTCTGCCGGTGACGGTGTTGTCCCGTTGTCTGCAGTTCAGCTTGAAGGCGCTGCCTGCCGAGCAGATCGCCGGCCATCTGAAAGCCCTGCTCGAACGCGAGATGATCCGCTTCGAGGAGCCGGCGCTGCTGGCCCTGGGCCGGGCGGCGCAGGGTTCCATGCGCGACGCTTTGAGTCTTACCGACCAGGCGATTTCGTTCGGCGGCGAACAACTCAGCGCGCAATCAGTGAGCACCATGCTCGGCACCGTGGACCGGGGCCATGTGCATACCCTGCTGGAAGCCCTGGCCGGTGGCGAAGCCGCCGGTGTGCTGCAGGGGCTGGCGGCCATCGCCGAACACGCGCCGGATGAGCTGGCCCTGCTGGATGAGTTGGTATCCGCCCTGCACGAGTTGGCGGTGATCCAGGCGCTGGGCGGGGAGGGCGCCGACGAAGCCATGGCGGCTCTCGCGGGGCGCTTCCAGGCGGAGCAGATTCAGCTTTATTACGACGTGGCGCTGCGCGGGCGGCGGGATATCCAGGACGCCCCGGACGCTCGGGCGGCGCTGGAAATGATCCTGCTGCGCATGGTGCTGTTCTCCCCGCGTGGCGTGTTGCCGGGCGGGGAGGCCCGCGCCCCGGCAAAAAAGCCTGACGCCCCGGCGCCGCCGCCCCAGGGCGGCGGCGGGCCGGGGGATCTGCGCGCCTTGCTCGGCGAGGATGCGCCCCGACGTACCGCCCCCCGGGAGCCGGTGGCGTCGGAGCCCCGGACCGAAGCGCCGTCGCCCGCCGCGCCGCCGTCGGCTGAGCGCGCGCCCGCCGAAGGCCCCGCTGCGCGCGGTGAGTCATCATCGGCCACGTCATCCGCGCCCGCTCCGAGGCCGGCATCCGAACCGGAGCCTGTGTCCGAGCCCGAGTCGCAGGTCGCGCCCACGCCGATGCCCTTGGCGGAACCCGAATCCGATCAGGACGTGGGCTCTTGGTGGGCGGCCTTGGTGGAGCGCTTGCCGCTGGACGGCGCGGCGCGCAATCTGGCCCGCAATACGGTGCTGGCGTCGCGTCTCGAGGATCAGTGGACCCTGCGTCTGAGCACCGGGCACCAGGTGCTGGTGAATCCGGAACGTACCCAGGAACTGGCCGGTGCTCTGAGCGACTATTTTCAGCGCCGCATCCGGCTCAACCTGGAATACGACGCTGACGCCGGGGATACCCCGGAGGCCATCGACCAGGAACGCCGCCGAGTGCGCCTGGAGCAAGCGCGCGGTGCCTTGTTGGAAGACCAGACCGTGCAGACGCTGATCCGGGAATTCAACGCCCGGTTGGATGAAAGCAGCATCCAGCCCCGGGACAACGACCAACCCGACTAATCCACCGATAGATAAGGTGTGTCATGGATTTCGATATGAACAACCTTCTTCAGCAAGCACAGCAGATGCAGGAGAAGATGAAGCAAAGCCAGGAAGAAGCCGCCAACGCGGAGGTCACCGGTGAAGCCGGGGCCGGACTGGTCAAGGTGGTGATGAATGGCCGTCATGACGTGAAAAGCGTTGCCCTCGATTCGAGCTTGATGAGCGAGGACAAGGAAATGCTGGAAGATCTGCTGGCAGCGGCGGTGAACGACGCCGTGCGGCGCGTGGAGAGCAGCCAGAAAGATATGATGAAGGGCATGGCCGACGGCTTTCCCTTTCCGCCGGGGTTCAAGCCGTGAAGCATACCCCTCTGGTGGAGGCGCTGATCCAGGCGTTCACCTGTTTGCCGGGGGTCGGGCCGCGCTCCGCCCAGCGCATGGCCTATGCACTTCTTGAGCGTGGTCGCGATGACGGCCGCGCTCTGGCCACGACGCTCAATGCCGCCATGGATGGCGTCAAGCAGTGCCGGCGCTGCCGTAACTACGCCGAGCAAGAGCTGTGCCCGGTCTGCCAGGATCCGCGCCGTGACCCGGGTCTGGTGTGTATTGTCGCGTCGCCGGCGGATGTGCTGGCGGTGGAGCAGTCGGCGGAATATCGCGGCCACTATTTCGTGCTGATGGGTGAGCTGTCGCCGTTGGACGGCGTTGGCCCCCGAGAGTTGGGGCTGGATGTGCTGGAAGCGCGCCTCAATGAGGGCCAGATTCAGGAGCTGATTCTGGCCACCGGCACCACCGTGGAAGGCGAGGCGACCGCCCACTACGTACAGGATCTGGCCCACGAAGCCGGTGTCAGTGTCACTCGTATCGCCCAAGGCGTACCCATGGGCGGTGACCTGGAATTCGTCGATGGGGCCACCCTGGCCCAGGCCCTGCGCGGGCGGCGGCCTTTTTCCTCCTGATCGCGGCGGGCCGGGCCCGCCAATCCCTCCCCCTCTCCTTGCCGCTTTGGTTCTACGGGGCTACCATGCGAACCAAGCAAGCGCTTGGTTCATAACAAAAGGAGATCCCGTGGCTGACCTGTCCTATTTCAACGATACCCACCGTATGGTCCGCGATACCGTGCGTACTTTCGTCCAGCGTGAAATTTTGCCCTGTGTAAACGACTGGGAAGAGGCCGGTGAGTTTCCCCGCGAACTTTACAAGAAAGCCGCCGACGCCGGTATTCTCGGCATCGGTGCGCCGGAACAGTGGGGCGGCAGCGGTGAAGATGTGTTTATGAAGGTGGCCGCCTGCGAGGAAATGGTGCGCTGCACCACCGGCGGCGTGGGCGCCAGCCTGGGGTCCCTGGACATTGGCTTGCCGCCGGTGTGGAAGTGGGGCTCGGAAGCGCTCAAAGAGCGCGTGGTGCCGCCGGTACTGGCCGGCGACAAGATCGCGGCTCTGGCGATCACCGAACCGGGCGGCGGGTCTGATGTGGCCAATTTACGTACCCGCGCGGTGCGCGACGGCGACCACTACGTGATCAACGGCGCCAAGACCTTTATTACCAGCGGCGTGCGCGCCGACTATTACACCGTGGCGGTGCGTACCGGGGAGCCCGGCTTCGGCGGTATTTCCCTGCTGCTGGTGGAGAAAGACACACCCGGGTTCACGGTAGGCCGTAAGCTGAAGAAAATGGGCTGGTGGGCGTCGGACACCGCCGAGCTGTTTTTCGAGGATTGCCGGGTGCCGGCGGAAAACCTGATCGGCGCCGAGAACGGCGGTTTCTTCTGCATCATGAGTAACTTCCAGATGGAGCGCCTGATTCTCGCCGTGACCGCCAACATGACCGCCCAGGTAGCGCTGGACGAAGCCATGGCCTATGCCCGCGAGCGTGAGGCGTTCGGACGGCCGATCGCCGGTTTCCAGGTGACTCGCCACAAGTTGGCGGAGATGGCCACGCAGGTGGCGGTGAGCCGGGAGTTTACCTATCGGGTGGCGGCCAGGCTGGCGAATGGTGAGGACTGCGTTCTGGAGGTTTCCATGGCCAAGAATCAGGCCACCCAGTGCGCTGACCGGGTGACCTGGGACGCGGTGCAGATTTTCGGCGGCTCGGGCTATATGCGCGGTACCGTGGTCGAGCGTCTGTTCCGCGACAATCGTATTCTTTCGATAGGCGGCGGCACCTACGAAATCATGAACGAGGTGATCGCCAAGCGGCTCGGGCTGTAGCCCGGGTTGGTATGCATCGTGCCGTTTACCGGCGCCGGTGGCGGCGCCGCACCTCGCCTGGCGTGGTGCCGGTCCAGGCCCGGTAGGCTTTGCTGAAGCTGGCCTGGTCACTGTAGCCCAGCCGTTCGGCAATGGTTTCCAACGACACGCAGGATTCGGTGAGATAGCGAGTCGCGACGCTTTGCCGAACCTCGCTGCGAATGTCACTGAAGGAATAGCCGGCCAAGGAAAGGTGCCGGCGCACACTGCGCGTACTCATTCCCAGGCGTAAGGCCACGCGCTCCAGTGTGCTGTCCCGTCCCGGATGATCGATAACCTGACAGCGCACCCGCATGACCGCCTCTTTCGGATCGCTCAGGTTGTTATCGTCAGGTGTACGTGGAGGATGTCGCGCCGATCCGTTCGCCGTTAGCATTCCGCTCGACAACGGTATCGCCACCTCATTGTGCTCACCTTTGAAATGTACAGGAGCGCCGCGAGTGACGAAGTTCCAGTTCGCCGAGTCCAGTGTGCTGGGAAAGTCGAATTCGATAAAGCAGGTCCGGCAGATCAGGCTGGCCAGGGCGTGGATGCCGCCGATGTAGATCTTGATGACGAACTGACGCAGGTCCCCCAAATCCCAAACATCGACCAGGCGCACGCGGGCGCTGGCCCGGTCATAATGAATTTGCAGATCCATGATAGGTATGGAAACGCGAAGGTATTGCACGATCATCTCCGCCAGTCCTCGGTAGTCCTTTTGGCCGAGTTGCGCGAAGCCCACCAGTCCGTGGCAGTTTAAATCCACGGCCTGACCGAACTGGAACGGTGCCCGTTCGTCATCGAGCAGTGTTCGTGCCCGACCCAGTAAGTGGCATACCTGGTTCATGGACAGGTACTTTTCAGGATCATCAAACATGGCTTCTTCCACTCCTGAGCCATCCAGTAGCTGGTGCATGGTGATCCCGCGTTGTCCAAGAAAGCGTGCGAATCGACGTGCGTAACGCACTGAAATAAGTGGCAGTTGATAATCTGATACTGTCGTTCCATCCATGTTTTTAACCCAAAAAGTATTCTGTAATCTTTTTCCTACACGTCTTGTGATGGGTGTCTCAAATAATCAGGCACTAAAGAGCGACAACTGAAAGTGTTGCCTCTTTTAACAAAAAGCTGGCCGCTTTTGCTATAAAAAAATACCGTTTCTGATCACAAAATGTATTTCGCCTGAAGTTGGTCGGAATACGTGGAGTGGCAGCATGACAAGGAAGAAGAAAGCGCCCCTCAAAGCGCGCTACGTGCCTATATACAAGGTTTCCGTGGATTTGATGCACCGAATGTATCAGGTCTACCGGCGCTACTACGAAAATATCAGTCTCGACGTTTTTTGTCGGGATATGCTGGAAAAGAGCGGCGTGTTCATAATCGATGAGCGCGTTAGCGGTCGCACGGTGGGATTCTCCACACTAAAAGTACTGGATATGGAAGTGGCGGGTGAGAAGGTCACCGCGGTATTCAGTGGCGACACGATTATCGAGAGGGAATTTTGGGGAAATAAAGTACTACAGTTCCAGTTTTTCTTGAGGGTTCTAAAGGAAAAATTGAAACGTCCTGGCAGGCCGTTGTTCTGGCTTTTAATCTCCAAGGGTTACAAGACCTATCTGTTGCTGGCGAACAATTTTTATACCTATTATCCCCATCCCGAGGGCCAGAACAGTCATCTCGCCGAGCATGTCGGCGTCTACTGCCGGGCGTTGTTTCCCGGGTACTTCTGCGAACATCGAGGCCTGCTCGATTTTGGTAGCGGTTACACCCATCTCAAGGACGATGTGGCCGGGATTACCGATGAAATGCGACATGCTAGCGCTAAGATTCGCTTTTTCGAGCAGCGTAATCCTTCGTGGCACCGTGGCACCGAGTTGCCTTGTATCGGCCTGGTGGATCGCCATCTTTTGATGCGATATCCACTGGACGTCTGGCGTAAGCGACGCCGCAGGGCGGCACCGGCGCCGCGTCCCGTGGCATACGAGTAGGGGCGGTCATGCTGGGACATCGTTTGTTGAAGATGGCGGCGGGGCCGGGCCACCGTCGATTCGTCTCCGGGCTGGGGGACGTGGAAAGCGCGCAGCGTCGGCAGTTGGCGGACCTAGTCAAGGGAGTGGCTGCTTCCGATAACGGCCGGCGGCTTGGCGTACGCGCCGACTGGTCCTGGGAGCGCTTTCGCGATTGTCTGCCGGTCACCGGCTACGACCACTGGCGTGACACCATTGAGCGGGCGCGCTCCGGTCACGGCGACGCGTTAATCGATTCTCCGCTGGTCCGTTATCAACCCACCAGCGGCTCCACTTCGGCGATCAAATGGATCCCTTATAGCAAGCGCTTTCTTGCCGAGCTGGATGCCGCCATCAGTCCTTGGATCGCCGATCTCTACTATCAATATCCGAAGTTGCACCGGGGCGGCCATTACTGGTCCATGTCGTGGATGCCCACCGAGTTGCGTGCCTCTATGCGTGAGGACGTCAATGATGATCTGCAGCTCATGTCGTTGGGCAAACGTCTGCTCGCCGGGGCGACCCAGAGTGTGCCGCAGTCCGTGTCGCTGGCCTGTAGCTCGGATGACTCGCTGTTCGCGACCTTGGCTTATTTACTCGCTGACCGCGAGCTGAGCTTGTTGTCGGTGTGGAGCCCGACCTTCGGTTTGGGCTTGCTGGATGCGCTGTCCGTTTGGCGTGAAGAGTTATCCGGTGTGCTGAAAAGTGGTGATTGGGGCTGGCGCACTCAAGCCATGGGCTCTCTCGGCTGTCCGCGTTCACGGCGGGCCGCCGCCATGTTGCGCGACTGGAATGGTGACCAGGATGCTGTCTTTTTTAGCGCCTTGTGGCCCAATCTGGCTCTGGTGAGCGCCTGGGACACTTCCGCTTCGCGGCCCTGGGCGGGTCGGCTGCAACTTCGGCTGCCCCAGGCGGCGTTTCAGGGTAAGGGGCTGTGGGCGACCGAGGGCGTCGTGACCTTTCCCTTCCGGGGGCTGAGCCCGCTCGCATATCGTAGCCATGTGTATGAGTTTCAGGACCCGCAAGACAACCGCATTTATGCGCCTTGGCAGTTGCGACGCGGCCAGCGGGTCATGCCTCTTATGAGCACCGGTTCCGGCTTGCTGCGCTACCAGCTCAATGACCTGGTGGAAGTGGACGGTCATTTGGGTACGGTGCCCTCGCTACGCTTTCTCGGGCGATGTGGAAGTACCGATTTGGTTGGCGAAAAGCTCACCGGCGATTCGGTAAAGAAGGCGCTGAGCGAGGTGGAAGTGCCGCCAGGGCTAGCGCCGGTCGGCGTCGTCGCCGTGGACGACAACAACTCTGGTAGTCCGGGCTATGTTTTGTTGCTGGACGGCCAGCCGGAGCAAATGCCCGCGACTCTGGCTCGACGATTGGATGACGCCCTTCAAGCCAACTTCCACTACCAGCTTGCCCGTAATCTTCAGCAGTTAGCGCCCGCCTGTTGTGTCGTGCTACCTGGCATGCGCGATATTTATCTGGACCAATGTCGGCGGCGCGGCATGATCGAGGGGAACATAAAAATGGAAACCCTTCAGCATTGGCGTGGCCGGTTACCCGATATCCTCTCGTCCGGGACAGCGGAGACGGTGGGATGAGTCACCGTATTCGTCGCGCGGAAGCGCATGACAACGACGGGATTTTGTCGTTATTGGAAAGCACGCCGCAGTGGGGCGCGGTGTCTCTGAACTTTGAGCGCCGTCCAGACTATTTTTGTGGCGCGCGTATTACTTGTGAAGAGCCGGATGTTTGGGTAGCGGAAACACGATGTGAGCCTCGACGCATCGAAGCGGTATACAACGTTGGGCGCCGCCGCATCTGGGTGAACGGCCAAGTGGCGTGGATACGTTATGCGCATGATCTGCGTATCGCCCCGGATTGTCGTAACGGTATGCTGTTGCACCGCCTATTCCGGCAACTGCGCGGAATGCTCGAGCCCGGTGAATGGATGCAAACGGTCATTCTGCGCGACAACGCTACCTCGCTGGCGACCGTGGCCAGCGGCCGCGCCGGTCTGCCCGGTTATTACCCCTACGGCACCATCGAAACCAGTCTGATCTATACGCGCGCCGCGCGCCGGCCGCCGCCGGTAGGTGTTTTCGTACGCCGGACAACTAAGGCGGATCTGCCCGCCATAGCCGAGTTGCTGCGCGAAGAAGGTGCGCATAAACAGTTTTCCCCGCATTGGCAGACTGCCCGGCTGGGCTCGGATGATTACTATCTGGGGTTGGATGCCAGCGACTTTCTGGGCGTATGGGAAGGTGATCGTTTGCGTGGGCTGTTGGGTCTTTGGGATCAGAAACGTATCAAGCAGACGCGGGTGCTGGGTTATCGGGGCGGACTACGCTGGTTGCGCCATTTGTACAATCTGCATAGTCGGGTACGTGGTGGTTTCCGGCTCCCGGCACCGGGCGGCTATCTCTGTTATCTCACGTTGCATGCGGTGCTGGCGAAAGACAACGACCCGCGCTGGTTGCAGTGGCTCTTGGATCACGCGGTACACGCCTTCCATGGTCAATACGATGCGTTGTTGTGCGGCTTCTTCGCATCCGATCCGTTATCCCGGGTGCCGGCGCGTTATCGTCGTCAATTGCTGTACAGCGATCACTTTCTGGTCAGTTACGACGGCGATCCGCGTGGTGGTCTGAACGACGACCGGGTCCCCTACGTGGATGTGGCGCGGTTATGAACGACAAGGACTATCTGGGTATGTGGTACCGGGCCAGGGCCCGGTACGGCGTGGATGACACCATTCATTTCGCGGTGATCGAGCCGGATAAAGGTGAACGCATCGAGTTTCCGGTGCGTCACCGGGACCATGACGGCATCGGTGGTTTATTTGCTCTGTTACGACGGTGGCATGTGCCCGCGCCGCCCATGCCGGTGAGTCGTCAGCGCCGAGCGCCGCCATTTTGGCACTGGCTGCGGCCAGCCACCGTGGCGTCGCTGCCCGCGCCTGGCTGGCGCCGCCATACGGGAGTCGGCGATAGCCGCGTGCAAAGCTGCTGGCTTGATGCGGACCGGACCGCTGCTTTGCAGCAGCGTGCCAGGCATTCCGGGGTGTCGCTGAATACCCTGCTGCTGTTGGCGTTGAATCGTGCGGTGGCGACAAATCTGTTGCACACGCCCACGGTGGGCCGCTGGCTGTATCCGGTGAACATGCGTGGTGCCGTCACCAGCGTCCGGGACGACATGAATCTGTCCAGTGGCTTCTATCTAACGGTGGCGCCTGAAGACACGCCCCGGCGGCTCGATCAGCGGGTGCGCGACGCCTTGACCGGCAATCGACACTGGCTGTACTGGTATGGCGCCCAGGTGGGCCGGCTGGTCGGCCAACGTGGCGTGGACTGGTTGTGTGGACGGCTTTTACACGGTACCTCCAATCTCGGTTCCTTCACCTGTCTTGGGGAGTGGCGGCTGGATCTTGGCGCGGCCGGCTTTTCCTCGCAAGCTTTGCTGACTTTGTGCGGGCCGGGCAGCCCCAACCATCCGGTGTCCAACGGTGCAATGATCGTAAACGGCTGCCTCACGCTGTCGCTGAAACTGGACCCGGTTCTAGGAGAGGACGCCGCCGCTACTCGTACTTGTCTGGAAGACTGGCGCACCGGCCTGGGCGTGGACTCTTGAATAGGGCGCGCGTTGAGGGGCGCCTGTTGGCGTCATTGTCGGCATTGGTTCTGGTGGTAGGCGCCGTGGGGGCGCTTTACGCCGTGCCGCCCAAGCCGCCGGAGGCGGTCAGCTCGCCACCGCCACTGGCTATGGAAACCCAACGGGTGCAAAGCGGTGAGGTAGTTATCCCTGTCCATAGTCAGGGACGTGTGCGCGCCGCCCGGCGAATTCCCCTGAGCCTTGAGGTGTCCGGTCGGGTGGTGGAAACCGCCGCTGCTTTCGCCGATGGCGGTCGGGTCGCTAAAGGGGAGACGCTGTTACGTTTGGACCCGGAGCCTTTCGATCTGGACATCGTCCGACGTCGCAATGAGGTGGGCGCCGCCGAGTTGCATCTTGCCCGTACCCGGGCCCAGGCCCGGGTCGCTCGGGGCCGCAATAGCGATGCCACGCCGCTGGCCCGCCACGAACCGCAACTGGAGGAAGCTCTAAGCCGGTTGGCGGCGGCACAGGCGGGCCTGCGCGAGGCGCGCCGACGACGTGAACAGTCGATTCTTAAAGCGCCGTTCGGCGGTGTCTTGAAAGAAGTGGAGGTGGAAACCGGGCAGCATCTTCCGGCGGGTCAGATCCTGGCGCGCCTGTCCGGCTTGGAACGGGTGGAAGTGCGTCTGCCGGTGCGTGACGAATGGTTGGCGTTACTGGGCATCAGCCCCGGTAACGTCGACAGTCTGACGTCAGTGGCGGTGCGTCTGAAAGGCCGGTTCGCCGGTCGTCAGGGGCGGTGGCGCGGCCGGGTGGCGCGTCGCGAAGGCGGGCTCAACCGCAACCAGATGGCCTATTTGATCGTTGTCGTGGACAACACCGACCAGACGTTACCATTGGAACCAGGGGTGTTCGTGCGCGCTAAGCTGAACGGGCCGGTTCATAATGGGGTGGCGGTGCTGCCTCGAGGGGCCCTGGCCGACGACGAGGCGATCTGGGTACTCGACGATGAGCAGCGTGTGCGGCGGCGGGCGGTGACTATTCTGCACCGGGACCAGCGGTATCTGTATATCGGCGAACAATTGGCGCGGCCAGTCGTGCTCGCGGGTGGCCGGCATCTGCTGGAAGGTATGCGGATTACCCCGGTGCCGAGCGCGGCGGAGGGTGTGACCCGGGCAGATGGGGCGACACCATGAAACGCAGCATCGACTGGTTCGTCGCCAACCCGGCGGTGGCCAACCTGCTAATGGTTGCTTTATTGCTGGGCGGTTTCCTGGCGATACCCAACACTCGCCAGGAAACCCTGCCTAATGTGCCCCTGGATCGCATCGGCATCTATGTGAATTACCCTCAGGCGACACCGGAAACGGTGGAGTCGCTGGTTTGCACGCCACTGGAAAACGCAGTGGACGATGTGGAGGGCGGCACCGAATTGATCAGCGAGGCCCAGGAAGGGTTGTGCACGGTGCAACTGGACGTGCTGGAAGGGTACGAGACGGGTCAGGTGATCGAGCACATTCGCACGCGTATGGACGCGCTGGACACCTTGCCCGAAGGGACGGGCCAACCTCGGGTGCAGGAATTCATTGTACGTAACCGGGTGGCGCGTCTATTGCTTGACGGCGCGCTGCCGCGCGCGGACCTTTACCGGCTCGCCCACAGCGTGCGCCGCGACCTGCTTGCCGACCCGGTCATCTCCAGTGTGGATGTGGAGAATTTGCCGCCACGGGAGATCAGCGCTGCGGTGAACCGTTCGGACCTGTACCGGTACGACATCACTCTTGAGGATATTGCCGCTGCAGCCGGGCAGGGCACTCGGCGGGTTGCCGGCGGTTTACTGCGCAGCGACCGGGACGAATGGATGCTGGAAACCGGCCGCCAGCCGCGCGACGAAACCGCCTACGGTAATTTAGTGATTCGTCAATCAGAAGAGGGCGATCTGTTGCGTCTGGGGGACGTGGCGCGCATTGAAGACGGATTCTCCAGGGATACCCTGGCGGCGTGGCTGGACGGGCAGCCAACGGTGGCGCTGGATGTGTACCGCATGGGGCGTCAAAACGTTCTGTCGGTGGCCGGTGCCGTCCAGTCTTATCTGGCCGGCGCGGACCTGCCCGAGGGAGTAAGGCTGTCGTTGTGGAGCGATGACGCCCGCCAGTTCCGTGACCGGTCCTCGCTGCTTTGGCGCAATGCGCTGCAGGGCTTGGTATTGCTGACCTTGTTGCTGGGCGTGTTTCTCACCTTGCGTCTTGCTGGTTGGGTGGCATTGGGTATTCCGGTGTGCATGGTGGGCGCCTGCATCGCGCTGCCACTGATGGGAGAATCCTTCAATACCATCTCTCTGTTCGCGTTCATCCTGGTTTTGGGCATTGTGGTCGATGACGCCGTCATTGTTGGCGAAAGCGTGGATCAATGTCGACGCCAGGGATTGCAGGGTCGCGCGGCGGCGGTCGCCGGGGCGCACCGAGTGTCGCGGCCCTTGCTGTTCGCGGTACTGACCACGCTGGTGGCCTTTGCGCCGCTGTTGTTTCTGCCAGGGCCGGAAGGTGCGTTAATGCGGGTTATTCCGATTGTTTCCATCGCGATCCTGCTTCTGTCGTTGGTGGAGTCACTATGGATATTGCCCGCTCATCTCGCCCACCAACGACCGGCAAAAGGCTGTCTGGCGCGCTCGGAAACACTGGCGGCGCGAGTCAATGACGGCTTGGAAAGCTGGTTGGCGCGGCAGGCGAGACCTGTGTTGCGCGCTTGCTTGCGTTGGCGCTATGTGCTGATCCTGGCTTTTCTGGGGGTGTTCGTATTCTGTTTGGCGCTGGTACATAGCGGTTGGTTAACGATGGTGCTGTTTTCCCGCGTACAGGGTGATCGAGTGGTGGCGGAGGCGGTATTTCCACAGGGCACGGGCGAACAACGATTGCGAGACGCGGTGGACGCCCTGGAAAAGTCAGGTGGGCGTTTGGCAAGGGGGCTGGCGGATACTGACGGCGGTGTGAGCGTCGCACGGGTGTTCGCCGAACAAGGTGTGCGTCGCAAAGTATCCAATGCCCGTGACCCGGGGGCTCGCTATCGGGTCCGGGTAAGCTTGGCACTGGAGATACCTGACGGTGCGACACCGGGCCTGACACCGCGGGAACTCGCGGCGCGCTGGCGTGATTTACACGGTGCGGTGCCGGATGCGTTATCGCTCAAGTTCCACGCTAATCTGATGACCGTGAAACCGGATATCCATATCAACCTGTTCCATCCGGATTTGACTCGCTTGCAGACGCTCAGTGAGCGGCTGGCTTTGCAATTGGAACGCACCCAAGGCGTGCATGAGGTGGCCAACAGTGCGCAAGCTCGTCGCACCGTTGTGGATATCAATTTGCGTGAAGAAGGCCGGCTCGCTGGTTTGCGCACTGAGCAACTGGGCGCGCAGGTCCGCAACGCTTTCCACGGTATTGAGCTGGATCGCTGGTTCGAACGCACCCAGGAAGTGCCGGTGATGCTACGGCTAGCGTTCTCGGATAGTCGAAGCCTGGAGGACCTGGCCCGGCTGCCGGTGCGCTTGCCCGACGGTGACATTACGCAGTTGGGCGCGGTGGCGGAGGTGTCACGGCGCTTGTCGCCGGCCTCGATCAATCACTATGACACCCGCCGTAACGCTACGGTGAGCGCTTACGTGGATGAACGGGTCACCTCGCCGACGAGGGTCATGGCGGAGCTGCGAGCCTCGGTGTTGGATCCAATGACGGCACAGGATGCTGACGCGGATTGGGATGTGGCCGGCAAGCCGGCGGCCATTGAGCGCTTCCTGGATCGGTTGTCGATCAGTTATTTGGTGGCGCTGGGGCTGATATTTTTTCTGCTGACGGTATTGTTTGGCGGCTACGGGCAGCCGTTGTTAGTAATGATGGCCATTCCCTTCGGTATGGTGGGGGCCTTTCTCGGGCATTTTCTGCTCGGCTACAGCCTGACACTGTGGTCGCTGGTGGGGGTGATCGCGGTAAGCGGTGTGGTGGTCAATGATAATCTGGTGCTGATCGACGGTATTAACCGTCTACGGAGTGAAGGTCTGGCGTTCAGCGAGGCGATCATCGCCGGAGCCAGTGACCGCTTGCGGCCGATCTTGCTCACTTCCTTGACTACGTTCGCAGGGGTCGCGCCGCTGATGCTGGAAACCAGCGCTCAGGCGCGGTTTCTTATCCCCATGGCTATCGCGTTGGCGTTTGGCGTGCTGTTCGCCACGCTGGTGAGCCTGTTGTTAGTGCCTTGTTTGATGGCCGCCGGGCAGGATTTGCGCCGGCGGCGTTTCGGCGCGGAGTCCGCCCCGGCCGGTGTTTGAGCATTAACCCGCTGTACATTCGGCGCGGCTGCTGTTGAGCTTGCAGCGCACCTTGCGCAGCAGGTCCAGCATGTCCGGGTCGTAATGGCCCTCGTTGCGCATCTGGTCGCGGGCGTCCTGCATCATTACTTCGTATTCCTGCTTGTCCTTGTCGGGGATATCCACCCACCACTTTTCATCGACGGCGGACGCTTCGCGCTCGACCTGCTCGAGTACCTGGTCGAGATTGTTATAAAAATACTCACGGGATTTCTGCGCCATTGCCTCGGGGAAGCGGTCCTCCTTGGCGATCAGTTGGATCGACAACTGCACCAATGGGTAGTCGATAATGCCGCCGTCCGGCGCCAGGCCTTTATAGAGTTCCAGCACTTTATAGGCCACCAGCGGGGCGGCGATCACGTCCACCACGCCGTTGTTGAACTTGCCGGCGAAGTTGGTGATATCGGAAGGCACCGGGGTGGCGCCGGCGGCGGCCACCAGCTTGGCCTGGGTGGGGTCGTAGTCGAGCACCGCGACTTTTTTACCGGCGGCTTTGGCCAGGGTGTTAACGCGGCGGTCGTTGACGAAGATATACGCTGCGCCGATGGGGGCTACACCCATGACCTCGTAGGAATTGGCGGTGAGTTTGTCGGCGCTATTGGGGTGGGCGAGCACCTGCAGCGCGATTTTCATGTGCTCCATGGTGGGGATGGCGCCGATCGAGTCCAGGGTGCCGGAGTACTTGTTGAACTGGCGGGCACGAATGCCGGTGATCAGGGCGGCGTCGCAGACGCCCGCCTTGAGGTCTTCGGCGACCACGGATTCATTGGTGTAGACCTTCAAATTGGCGCGCAGTCCCCAGTTCAGGGCCTCGGCGCGCCAATCCTGCATGGCCCCCATGGTCGGGCCCACTTTGCCGGCGATATCGAACACGCAGATATCCCGCTCGATAGTCTCCGCCGTGGTCAGCGAGGACATTGTTAACAGGCCGGTCACGAAAAGCGCTTTCAGGGTTGTTGTCATCATTATGGTCCTTCATAAAAAAGCTGCCGAGCCACTGATGTTAGAGCGGCGGGACGAGGACACAACACCTTGGCGACCGGCGTCATGAGCGTTTCGGTCACTCTTTTGGGGAACTTCCGCCCGTCGCGGTGGACGGGCGGTATATGGGCGGATAGGGAGTTAGAAGCTGTAGTTCTTGAGGCGGTTGGCCTGCTGACGGTAGAGCGTCACCGGATCGGTGCTCCAGATGTCGTGAAGGCCCAGCACCTGGTTGACTTCGTCGAGGTGGTTCATGCGGTAGTCATCGCGAATCACCATCCCCAGATGACTGGAGCAACTGCTCACCAGGCCGTCGTTCTTTTCGCCCAGGAAGACAATGGAGGTGGCGCCCAGCAGCGCGTCGGAGGGGTCGAAGCCGTTGGTTAGCGGCTTGGCGCCGCTCCAGGAAAAGTAGGACACGCCGTTGCTGCCTTGCCGGTTGCCTTCGCCGCAATACTGGCTGGGCATGCCTTCCGGGTACTGCTGGTTGAAGGCCAGGGTTTCGGCGGTGGTGAGGGCCTTGAGGGCGGCCATGATGTCCTGTTGGTTGCCGCCGCCGGAGAACACGTCGATCAGACCCGCCAGCGCGTTGCCCAGATAGCCGATCAGGTCGCCGGAGAAGGGCACGTTATCGGAAACGCCCTGCAGCACGTCCGCCATGCGCGCGCCCCAGTTCACCCCGCCCACGCTGCTTACCGAGGCGACCATCTGCGGGTAGACCGAACCCACGTAGCGGGCGGTGGGCCCGCCGTGGCTGTGGCCAATCAGATTGACCTTGGCGGCGCCGGTGGTGGCGAGAATGTCTTCCACCTGTCGGGCCAGTTGCTCGCCGCGCACCTCGGTGTCTTCGGCGGCTGTCACCTGGGTCACGTAGACCTCGGCGCCGCCCTGGCGCAGTTCCTCGGGAATGCGGTACCAATAGTCCACGCCGGCGGCGGTGTCGAAGCCGAACAGGCCGTGTACCAGCACGATGGGATAACGGGTTTCGGTGTAATCCGCGGTGGCCAGGCCCGGGGCGGACAGAGCCGCCAGTGCCATGACCCCTATGAGAGTCCGGATGAAGGTTTTCATAAGCTTCCCTGATTGTTTTGTTGTTGAATTCGTTGCCACCGGCCGTTCCCTGTTTTTTATCGACCGGTTCGTTGATGCTAGCCTTATGGGCAGGCTCTATTCACTAATAAAAAAGTACTAATCCGATTAGCGGTCAATGGAGAATAAAAATGAAAGGACCTCTGGTCATGGTGGCGGCCGGCGTGGCGTTGGCGGTGGCGATCCTGTTCGGAGTGTGGCGGGGCGGCCCGGAGCCGCCGGCGACGGCCGCCCGGGCAAGCGCGCCGGCGACGCCGGACGCGGTCACGCAATCGGTGTTCGAGGACTATGTGGCCCGTGGTCGTAAACTCGACGACACGCCGCCCTCCTGGCGTGGCACGGTGCCGGATGGAGAGTTGCGTGAAGATGACCGCGGTAATCTGATTGTGTCCGAACAGGTTCGGCGCCGTTTCGATTATTTCCTATCCGCTCTCGGCGAAGAGGAATTGAATGTGTTGCGCGCACGGGTGGCCGCCCATTTAAAGGCGGCGCTCTCGGAGACCGCGGCCCGTCAGGCGTGGACGCTGTTCGAGCGCTATATCGGTTATCGGGCGGCATTGCGCGATTTGAGCGAACACGACGGCAGTGTCGCCGGTATGCGGCGCAGTCTCGATGAGCGCCGGGCGCTGCGCGATCAGTGGTTCAGTGCCACCACCGGCGAGGCGTTTTTCGGCTTCCGCGACCGGTACGCGGAGTTTGCCCTGCAGCGCCGTGAGATTCTGGAGAATAACCGTCTTGACCAGGCCGAGAAGGCGACCCGTCTGGAGACCCTGGAGGCGCGACTGCCCGATGACATGCGGGAAATGGTGCGAGCGTCACGACGACCGGCGGAGGTGGCGGAAATAGTGTCGACCCTGCGCGAGGAAGGGGCGTCCGAAGCGGAGATTTACCAGTATCGGGAACAGCGGCTGGGGGCCGACGCCGCCGAACGTCTCAACGACCTGGATCGACGCCGGGCGCGTTGGCGTGAGCGCTATCAGGCATACCTGGATCAGCGCCGGGCGATTCAGAACAGCGGCATGGCGGACGAAGACCGGCAAGCCGCGGTCCAGCGCCTGCGCCAGTCGATGTTCGATGAAGCGGAACAGCGACGGGTGCGGGCGTTGGATCGAATCGGCGGCTGACCTTAGCCTTTGCTCTGGTTAGCGACCGCTTCGGCGGCTTTGGCGGCGGCTTCCTGGTCGCCCAGGTAGTAGTTTTTGATCGGCTTCAGGTCGTCGTCCAGCTCATAGACCATGGGAATGCCGGTGGGAATGTTCAGCTTGACGATCTCCTCGTCGGAGATGCCGCTAAGGTGTTTGACCAGAGCGCGCAGACTGTTGCCGTGGGCGCAGATCAGGACCTGTTTGCCGGCGCGTACCTGGGGTTCGATTTCCTGCTGATAGTAGGGCAGGAAGCGGGCCACGGTGTCCTGAAGGCTTTCGGAGAGCGGAATGCGCGCCTCGTCCAGGTCTTTGTAGACGCGCAGGCGCCCGGCGTAGCGTTCGTCGTCGCGGTCCATTTTAGGCGGCGGCGTGTCGTAGCTGCGGCGCCAGATCAGCACCTGCTCATCGCCGTACTTCTCGGCGGTTTCCGCCTTGTTCAGGCCTTGAAGGGCACCGTAATGACGTTCATTGAGGCGGTAATCGCGGATCACCGGAATCCACATCTGGTCCATGCCGTCGAGGATGCTCCAGAGCGTGCGGATGGCGCGCTTGAGCACCGATGTGTAGGCCATATCGAACTCAAAGCCGGCTTCTTTCAGCAGCTCGCCGGCCTGGCGCGCTTCTTCGCGGCCCTGGTCGGTGAGGTCCACGTCTTTCCAGCCGGTGAAGCGGTTTTCCTTGTTCCAGGTGCTCTGGCCGTGGCGGACCAGTACCAGTTTGGTGCTCATGGCGGTTTCCTGTGCGACAGACGATTCAGAGGGCGCAAAGGGTAGCAGAAACCGGCGGGGAAATTGAGTCTCGTGCGGCCGGTTATCCTGGCATGCGTTTCAGCCGCCGCCGGGGACCCGTATAATGCCGGCACATTCAGCGACGCAACGGACTCCCATGGCGTACATCTGGTGCGAAAGCACCGACTCCCTAAGGGACTGGGCCGCGGGCCTGGCCCCGGATCAGCCGCTTTACCTGGACACCGAGTTCATGCGCGAACGCACCTATTACCCGCGTCTGGCCCTGGTGCAGGTGCATGACGGCGATCAGATACGTCTGATCGACACCACCCGGGTGGATGCGCCGGCCCTGGTGCCGTTGTTCGCGGAACGCCCTTTGATCATGCACGCCTGCTCCGAGGATCTGGAAGCGCTGGCCGCGTTCGCCGGCGCTTACCCGGAGCAAGTTCGTGATACCCAGATTGCCGCCGCGCTGGTCGGCGAGGACATGCAGGTGGGCTACCAGCGTCTGGTGGACAGCCGGCTGGGTGTTAACCTGCCTAAGGGCGCCACCCGTACCGACTGGCTGAAGCGGCCGCTCAGTGACGAGCAGCTTCATTACGCCGAGGACGATGTTAAATACCTTCCGGAACTGGCCCAGGGGCTGTACGCGGACCTGGAACGTCTCGGTCGGCTGGACTGGTGGCGCGAAGAGTGCCAGCGGTTGCGCGATGACGCGCGCCGCCGCGCCGAACCGCAGGCGGCCTGGCGCCAGGTGAAAGGTGCCGGCAGTCTTCGCGGACGCGAGCTGGCAGTGTTGGAAAAGCTCGCCGATTGGCGCGAAGCCACCGCCCGGGAGCGTGATCTGCCCAAGGGCTTCGTGCTGCGCGATAATACCCTGTTGGATGTGAGCCGGGGCGGGCGGGTTGCCCGCCCCGACCTGCAGAAACTGGGTGTGCATCCGCGCGCGATCCGGCGCGACGGCGACGCCATTCTGGCCTTGATCGAACAAGCTGGTACGGCGGAACCGCCGGCGCCGCTGCCCGGTCCACTGGACCCGGAGCAGCGTCGGTTGGTGAAAGCGCTGCGCGAGCGGGTCGGGCGGATCGCCGAGTCGTTGTCGCTGAAACCGGATGTACTGATCCGCCGCCGCTGGCTGGAGGCCCTGGTGCGCGACCCTGATCAGACGCCGGAGCCGTTGACCGGCTGGCGTCATGATCTGGTGGCCCGGCCGCTTAAGGAGATGCTATGAGCGCATCGAGTCTGCTCAAGGGGAAGCTGTTCTGCTCAATCTACAAGAGCAGGAAGCGTGCTGACATGTATTTGTACGTGCCACGGGGCAAGGACTTCAAAGACCTGCCCGCCGCGCTCACTGAGCATTTCGGGCCCGGCGTGCACGTCAGTGATCTGATCCTGTCCCCGCAGCGCCCACTGGCCAGGGCCGACGTCAACAAGGTGATGGCCGGCGTCCGGCAACAGGGCTTTTATTTGCAGATGCCGCCCCCGCCGGACCCGGACCTGTATCTGGCCGACGGTCATCCGGATCGCCCCCGTCGTGCGTGAGCGTTTCTGGGAACTGCCCCTGGAGCAGCTTGATGCCCGGGAGTGGGAAGCGCTGTGCGATGGCTGCGGGCGCTGTTGTCTGGTTAAACTGCAAGACGAAGACAGTGACGAAGTGGTGTTCACGGACGTGGCCTGCGCCTACCTGGACACGGAACGCTGTCGCTGCCGGGTGTACCCGGACCGTCATCATTATGTGCCTGACTGCGTTGAGGTGACCGCCGAGATAGCGCGGCATTTCGACTGGCTGCCGGCCACCTGCGCCTATCGTCTGCGCGCCCATGGGCAGGCACTAAAGAGCTGGCACCCGCTGTTGTCCGGGCGTGCGGCTTCGGTGCGCGAGGCCGGTATCAGCGTGGCCGGACGGGTGGTCGGCGAAGCCGACGTGGATTCGGCGGATCTGGAAGAGCATATTATTCATTGGGTGGACTGAGCCGGCTTGTTTTGCTTCTTCCGCTCACTTTGATGTTGGAGAGATCGTGACGACGAAAGCCTATTTGTGGGGATGGTTCGCCTATTTATTGGGGTCCGTGGGAGTGCTGTTCGTGCTCTGGTACCTCACGCGGCCTTTAAGCGCCTGGTTCAAACTGCCGGTAAGAACCCTGGCGGCGGCCCTGCTGTTGACGCCCTGGTCGGTATCGCCGACCCACGGAGAGTGGGGCCCGGCCTGGGTGGTCAGCCTGTTCGACGGCCTGGCCCGCGAGGACGTCAGTTTATGGCGTGCCGGTGGCCCTTTGCTGGCAATGTTGATTGTTGCCCTGTTGGTGGCCGTGGCTGAATTGTGGCGGCAACGCCGTAAGCAGGATTACCTGCAACCGGAGGACTGAGTGGCGGACTGCGTGTTTTGCCAGATACTGGAGGGGCGCGCCGAAGGCAGCGTCGTGTACCGTGATGAGCGGGCCATCGTGCTGCTGGATTTGTTCCCGGTACGCGAAGCTCATTGCCTGGTGATCCCATTGCAACATCAGCCTCTGCTTCAGGATCTGGAACCGGATCTTTGCGCGCATCTGTTTGAGCTGGCGCGGCGCACCATCCGTGCCCACAAAAGAGCCGGGCTGGACGTGCTCGCCCACAACGTGATGGTCAATGACGGGCGCGAGGCCAATCAGCATGTGCCCCATGTGCACGTGCACGTGATCCCGCGTCGTGGCGGCGATACGCTGGCCACGGCGCTTACCTGGGGAACACGGATGATGAACATTTTCGGGCTTGCCAAACGCCGCCGCCGGTTGGATCGTCTGGCGGGCCTGCTTGCCGAACATTTCCCGGAGTCCTGACCCGCGGTCAATTGTCTTCCGATGGCGTCCTGGGAGGGCGCGTGCAGCCGCGTACGCGTAAGGGCCATTGCACCGTTCGGTAGCCGTTTCCCCAGCGCTGCTCAAGCGTTGGTAAAAACGCCGCCAGCGGGTCTTCGCCGGCTTCCCGGGCTTTCACCAGCGCCGACCAGGTGTCCAGGTAGCCGGCCATATCCTGCCAGCGCCATTGCCGGGTCAACGGTATCCGCGGCTGCTCGTCGATCTCCGGCCAGGGCAGGGCGACGTTGCGGTAGCCCTCGATCACCATCCAGCGGGCCGCCGGCCACCAGGGCTTCAACGTCCGATCATGGAAATCCTCAATCAGGCCCTCCAGCCCTGAAACACTGCAAAGACCGTAGCTGATCACCGCCAGCAGGCCGCCGTCACGGAGCACGCGCTCGGCTTCGCGAAAAAAATCCGGTAATGGAAACCAGTGCAGGGCCTGGGCCACGGTGATCAGGTCCAGGCTATTGTCGGTCACCGGCAAGGCATCGGCGCGGGCGGCCAGATAGCGGCTGGCGCCGGTGGGCGCGCCGCCCAGTTGTGCCAGGCTGATATCGGCACCGAGTACCTGGTCGAACCAGGGTTCCAGAGCCCGGCAGGCCTGTCCGCTGCCGCAGCCCAGGTCCAGGGCGGCCTGTCGACCGGGGCTGTGCCGGGCCAGCCATTCGAACAGTGTGGCGGGATAATCCGGGCGGTGGCTTTGGTAGGCGTCGCCGCTGCGGAACAGGGAGCGCTCAGTATCCGGCGACATCGTGGTCATCGAAGTGGGCGGACCAGTAATGGCCGTCGCTGCGTTCCAGATTGAGTGCGATACCGGCGCGCCATTGGCCCAGGGGCGCGGCGCACCAGGCCACGGTGCCGTATAGATGCAGGTGTTGTCCGTCGTCGGGCAGGGCGATCCACAGTTCTACGTCGGTATCCGGTGATATGGCATGGGGAAAGCCGACCCCCAGGCCGGTCCGGGAGATATCCCGGCACAGCAAATGCAGGGATTCCTCTCCCGGTTCCGGTGGGTCGCGTCGCAAGGTCAGCGACACCCCTTTCGGCGGATGGTGGCGTGGATGTTGGCGGTGCTCTTCCTGTGACGGCATGACTCACCCGTTCAACTGATTCACCCGTAAATCTGACGGTCCACCACATAGGCGGCCCCGGCGATGGTCACCGTTACCATAAACAAAAAACCGAGGAACAACAGCGCCGGTTTAACGGACCTGGGCAGTGGCTCGGTGGGGCGTTCGTGGTTCTGGGATTCCGGGTCTCGCATGGTTTCTGCCTTTTTTCGGGGGCGCAATCACTACCCGTGAAGTATCGGATATCCAGAGCCAGGAAGAAACCATTGTTGAGAACTCCCCGGCGCCTCAGAACCGGTGCTTGCCGTTGTCGATGTCCGCCTGGGTTTCCGGCGTCAGCCGCTGGTAGCCGTTCTCGCCGGGCAGCAGCACATAGACCGGGTCGTTGTGCTGGTTGAGGTCGTACTTCTCTTCCTTCAGCTTGTTCTTCTGGTGCTTGAAGGTGCCGGTGGTTTCCACGCCGTGGTCGGTGATACGCAGGAACACCGGGATGGCGTAGGGCGGCAGCTCACGTTTGAGGTAGGCGCACAGGGCGGCGTAGTCCACCTCGCCGTGGGGACGATCCAAACGCAGCTCGGCCATGCCGGCGCGGCCATTGGTGCCGGGGATTTCCACGCCGTAGACCACCGATTCGACGATCTGCTCGAACCCGTCGAGGATCTGTTCGACCTCGGTGGTGGAGACGTTTTCGCCCTTCCAGCGGAAGGTGTCGCCCAGGCGGTCGACGAACTGGGCATGGCGGAAGCCGATGTCGCGCATCATGTCGCCGGTGTTGAACCAGGCGTCGCCTTTGCTGAACACATCGCGGAAGATCGCCTTTTCGGTCTTGTCCTTGTCGGTGTAGCCGTCGAACGGGGTCTTGTCGGTGATCTCGCCGAGCATCAGACCGGACTCGCCCTTGCCGACCTTGGACATGAAGCCTTTGCTGTCGCGCACCGGCTCGTCGGCTTCCTTGTCGTATTT
>Ga0206123_10000078_pt1 | contig 82142 bp, 73 predicted proteins | sample Helgoland_Spring_2_FD_160086 | JGI IMG/M metagenome (GOLD analysis project Ga0206123, IMG submission 160086) | Pelagic subsurface seawater microbial communities from Kabeltonne, Helgoland, North Sea - Helgoland_Spring_Bloom_20160316_1 | ecosystem: Environmental > Aquatic > Marine > Epipelagic ...
GGGTCGAGGCGGGTGACCGCGTGGTCACCTCCGGTAACTTCCTGATCGCCTCCGAGAGCCGACTCAAAGGAGGCATGGAGCAATGGTAAACGACGTACAGAAACATTCACCCGCTCATCCTCCCGCTGAAGGGGAGGGAATCGGCTGGTTGCAGCGAATTATTGGCTATTGCGGCCGTAACCCCCTGATTACGCTGGTGGCGGTACTCGCCCTCACGTTCGGTGGCTGGCAGGCCCTAATGCGGGCGCCCCTGGACGCCATTCCCGACTTATCCGATGTGCAGGTGATCGTCTTCACCGACTGGCCCGGGCGCAGCCCGGACTTGGTAGAGGACCAGATCACCTACCCCCTGACGACCGCCCTGCTGTCCGCGCCGGGGGTAAACTACGTGCGCGGCCAAAGCATGTTTGGCCTGTCTTTCGTCTATGTGATTTTTGACGACGGCGTAGATATGTACTGGGCCCGTTCCCGTGTGCTGGAGTATCTCAATGGCGCTGCCGCCGAACTGCCGGACGGGGTTACCCCGACACTGGGCCCGGACGCCACCGGCGTTGGTTGGGTCTATCAATACGCCCTGCGCGACACCACCGGCAACCACAGCCTGGCGGACCTACGTTCACTGCAGGATTTCAATTTACGCTATGCCCTGGAGGCCGTCGAAGGCGTGGCCGAGGTGGCTTCCATCGGAGGCTTTCAGCGCGAATACCAAATCAGTCTCGACCCCAACAAGCTCGCCTCTTATAACATCCCCCTGAAACGGGTGGCGGAGGCGGTTGGGGAGTCCAATCAGGATGTGGGTGGACGCATCCTGGAGGTTGCGGGTCACGAACAGTTTATTCGCGGCCGGGGCTATGTGAAGTCCGTGGCGGACCTGGAAAAAGTAGTGCTAAAAACCACGCCGGGTGGTGTGCCGATAACAGTAAAAGACGTCGGCCACGTGGCCCTGGGGCCCGCCATGCAGCGCGGTCAGGCGGAGCTCGATGGAGAGGGCGTGACTGTGGGCGGCATTGTGGTAATGCGCTACGGCGACAACGCCCTGGAGGTGATCGAGAAGGTCAAGCAACGGCTTCAGGAAGTCAAAGCGGGGTTGCCCGAAGGGGTCGAAATTGTACCGGTTTACGACCGTTCGACCCTGATCAAGAACGCCATCGACACCCTGGGCAAAACGCTGATTGAGGAGATGCTGATCGTCTCCCTGATCATCGGCATTTTCCTGCTGCACGTGCGCTCGACCCTGGTGGCGGTGATCACGTTGCCAGTGGCGGTGATGATGGCGTTCATTCCCATGTACTTTCAGGGACTCACCGCCAACATCATGTCACTGGGGGGCATCGCGGTAGCCATCGGCGCCATGGTGGATGCGGCTATTGTTATTATCGACAACGTGCACAAAAGGCTGGCCCGATGGCAAAGCCCTGATGCCGACCCGGAGGAGCAGGCCAAATCCCGCCGAGACGTGGTGATCGAGGCCATGCAGCAGGTCGGGCCCAGTATCTTTTTCTCGCTGGCGATCATCACCATCTCCTTCATGCCGGTATTCGCGCTGGAAGGCACAGAGGGCCGCATGTTCAAGCCGCTGGCCTTTACCAAGAGCTACTCCATGGCGTTTGCGGCACTGCTGTCCATTACCCTGGTGCCGGCCCTGGCGGTGTGGCTCATTCGCGGCAAGATCCGCGCCGATCGCAGCAAGCTGAATCAGTGGCTGGTGGCCGCCTACCGGCCCGTGGTGGCCTTTGCCGCTCGCTTTCGCTGGGCGGTGGTCGGCGGTGCGGTGCTGGTGCTGTTGTTAACAGTCATTCCCTTCCGGCAGTTGGGCAATGAATTTATGCCTCCCTTGAACGAGGGCTCCATCCTCTTTATGCCCACGGCTCTGCCCGGTATGTCCATTTCGGAGGCGACCCAGACCCTGCAAACCATGGACCGGATCATTGCCGATATTCCCGAAGTGAAGCATGTCTTCGGCAAGGTGGGTCGCTCCACCAGTGCCACGGATCCTGCGCCCCTGTCCATGGTGGAGACGGTAATCACCTTGAAACCGAAAGATCAGTGGCGCGAGGGAATGACCTGGGACGGATTGCTTCAGGAGATGGACGCGAAACTGAAGTTTCCGGGCATGCCCAATATCTTCTGGATGCCCATCCAGACCCGAACCGAGATGCTGGCCACCGGCATTCGTTCGGCCCTGGGCATCAAGGTGTTCGGCCCGGATCTGGCCACCATCGAAAAAACCGGCATCGCCATAGAAAATGCCCTGCAGGAGGATGAGCGCACCGCCGGTGCCACCCGCAGCGCCTTTGCCGAGCGTAGCACCGGCGGTTACTTCCTGGACTTCACAGTGGATCGGGCGGCGGCCGCTCGCCTTGGCCTGAACGTCGCCGACGTGGAGCGGGTGATCGTGGCGGCCATGGGAGGCAAGGTGGTATCGCAAACCGTGGAAGGGCGGGAGCGCTACAACATTCTGGTGCGTTATGCCCGGGACTACCGCGACAACATTGAGGCATTGGAGCGGGTACTGGTGCCCACCCCCACCGGCGATCAGATCCCCATCAGCCAGGTGGCGGACATCGAGTTTCAAACTGGGCCGCCTTCCATTCGCAGTGAGGACGGGCAGCTTGTGGGATTCGTTTTCGTGGACGTTAAAAGCGAAGTCGGTATTGCCGACTATGTTGAGCAGGCGAAGCAGGTGGTCGCCGAAAAGGTAGATGTGTCGGATGGTTACCGTCTCGCCTGGGCGGGGCAGTTCCAGTATTTCGAGCGGGCCAAAGCCAAGCTACAGGTGTTGGTCCCGGCCACTCTGTTTTTGATCTTCTTCATGCTGTTTTTGCACCGCGGCTCCCTTACCGAAACCCTGGTGGTAATGCTGAGTGTGCCCTTTTCCCTGAGCGGTGCCGTTTGGCTGCTGTGGTGGCTGGGTTTTAAGCTCAGTGTGGCCGTCTGGGTGGGCATGATCGCGGTGGCGGGCCTGGCCGTGGAACTGGGGCTGCTGATGATGGTGTACCTGGATATCGCCTGGCGGGACCGGGAGGCGGAGCGCCGACTCAATACCCGTGGGGATATGGCGGAAGTCATCCAGAGCGGCGCCGGCCAGCGCATCCGTCCCATGCTGATGACCGGGCTAGCCCTGTTTATGGGATTGATCCCGATCCTGTTGTCCAGCGGGACGGGCGCCGACGTCATGCAGCGCATCGCCGCGCCCATGGTGGGTGGCGTGATCTCTGCCCTACTGATGGTACTGGTGGTATATCCGGCGATCTTCATGTTCTGGCGCGGACGCGGTCTGCTCGAGGGCTCGCCTACGCCTCCGTCTGACGCTTGAGTCTCTACCTATCATTTTTTTGGGGTAAGCGGTTGTATGAAAGCGTTCTATTAATGTGATTTGACGCCGCTATGCCGGTGAGATGGGGGGATGCGCATGGATTCGATCACACAGGCGGTGTTGGGCGGTGCTTTAGGCGGGGCCGTGCTGGGGCGCCGTTTCGGCCGTGCGGCGGTGGTCGGCGGTGCGCTGCTCGGCACCTTGCCGGATATGGATGTGCTGATCGACTACGGCGACGCGGTGGCGAATTTTTCGCAGCATCGTGGGTTCAGCCACTCCCTGCTGGTGTTGGCGCCGCTGGCGGTATTGTTGGCGGTGGTGCTTGATGGTTGGCACAAGCGTGGCGAGGGCGCCGCCGTGCCGTTTTGCCGGTGGCTACTGTTCACTGGCTCGATCCTGCTGACTCACCCGATCCTCGATGCCTTCACCACCTACGGCACTCAGCTTTTGTGGCCGCTGGGTCCGCCGGTGGCGTGGACCAGTATTTTTATTATTGATCCGCTTTATACCCTGCCGTTGCTGGTGGCGGTGGTGATCGCGCTGATTCGACCACCGGCGCCCCGTGCCCTGACGGTGGGGCTGACACTGTCGAGCCTGTATCTGGCCTGGGGCCTGGCCGCGCAGCAATGGGTCGATCACCGGGTCGAGCAGGCGCTCGCCGGTACCAGTTATAAGAATGCGCCGCGTCTGATACAACCGATGCCGTTCTCCACGGTGCTGTGGCGAGTCACGGTGCTGGATCGCACGGAGCGGCTGGAAATCGTCACCGGCTTACTCGACGGTGACGGCCCGCTGCACATCGAGCACTTTCCCCGCGACGTTAATCTGGTGGCGGCCGCCAAGCAATTGGGCGACGGCCGGCGTCTGGAATGGTTCACCGGCGGCTTTCTGGATTACCGGCTTGATCAGGGGCGTCTGGTGGCCACCGACATTCGTCTCGGCGTGCCTGGCGCCCACCCGTTCCAGTTCGTCATCGCCGAATCCCGCGGCGGGCCGGATAACCTTGATTGGCGGGCGGTGCGAAGTACACGGCTGGCCCGCCCGATGATTAATCAGGAGGCCTGGCCGGCCCTCTGGCGGCGCACCTTCGCGCTCAGCCCGGTGCTGTGCCTGCGTCATCTCACCCTGGCCGCGTCGGGCAATGAGTGCGAGGCGTCGAGCCCGGCGGTCAGTCCGCCTTGATGCCCAGATAACGGAACCACAGGTCGCTGCCGGCCTCGATAAAACGCGGCATCAAGGCGGCCACGTCGCGGCGCGGGGACGGGCCGGTCCAGTCCTCGGGAAGTAACGGGTCGGTATTGAGAATCCGAGCCGCCGCCCGGCCGATCCTCAGAAAGTGCGCGCAACGCTGTTCTTCGCTCTCATCACCAGGATTGGCGATCAGCGCCTGCATTTCGGCCAGCACCTCTTGCAGCAACCGATGGCGTTGCCGGGAGGCCCACAGATCCGGTTTGGGCTGCAGTGACAGCTCGGCGGCATCCAGCATCACGCTGTTGGTGTCCATGCCAAGGTTGACCAACTGTTCCCACAATCCCTCGAAGCTGGCGGTGATGTTGGCCGGGCGCACGAACACATCACGCTCCGCTTCGCTGAACCCGCGCTGCCAGAGCGCGCGCTCATGATGGCGCCACAGGCTGCGATTCGAGCGCGAAACACGGTGCGTGACGATCACCCACCAGCGTCCGGTCCACGGCACCAGCAGGGCATCCAGATTCTGCCAGCGCGCTTGTTCCTGGGCCCAAGGTACTTGCTCGACCAGTTGCCAGTGCCCTCTGCGTGGACTTTCGATCAGGTTTTGCGCCGCCAGACGGCTGGTAGCCACTCGGATCGCCCCCCGTTTAAACCCCATGATCTCGCCGCCGGTAGCCAACGCGGGGGCCGGCATGGAGGTGCCCCGCGCCACGGCCAGCAGGTCCAGCACCAGCGTTCTGGGCGTCAGTTCCGCGAGCGTCGCCAAAGAAAGGGTTGACTCACGATCCGTGTAAGTTACATCATCAAGCAATAGGTTCACCTATACGTAACAAATAATCAGACAGCCTTGAGAGGTCCAGTATGTCATTTAACAGCATTGCCTATTCGGTCGACGGGCGCGTGGCGACCATTATGCTCAATCGCCCCGACGCGCTAAACGCCATTGACGAACACTTGCCCAGCGAGCTTGCCCAGGCGGTGGATCTCGCCAACCGGGACAAGAACGTGCATGTGATCGTGCTCACCGGAGCTGGTCGCGCCTTCTGTAGCGGTTATGACCTCAAGCACTACGCACAGACGCCGGGTGCCAACGAGGGGCAGCAGGAAATGCCCTGGGATCCGATGGTCGATTTCGACCTGATGTACGGCAACACGGAAAAATTCATGTCGCTGTGGCGCTCGCACAAACCGACTATCGCCAAGGTTAACGGTTATGCAGTGGCGGGCGGCAGCGATATCGCCCTGTGCTGCGACATGGTGGTAATGAGCGATGACGCCAAAATCGGCTACCCGCCAGCGCGCGTGTGGGGCATCCCTACCCCGGCCATGTGGGTCTACCGCCTGGGCGCCGAAAAAGCCAAACGCATGCTGTTCACCGGCGATCTGGTCAGCGGCCCCGAGGCCAAGGAAATGGGCTTGGTGCTTGATTCCGTGCCCCGCGATCAGCTCGACGCCACCGTCGACCGTCTCGCCGCGCGCATGGCCGGCGTGCCCCGCAATCAGTTGATGATGAGCAAGCTGATGATCAATTCCGCCTTCGACAACATGGGGCTGAAGACCACGCAGATGTTCGCGTCCCTGTTTGACGGCGTGGCCCGGCACTCACCGGAAGGTGTTTGGTTTAAGGAGCGAGCCGAACAGGTGGGCTTCAAACAGGCGGTCCAGGAACGGGATTCCGGCGACCCGATTGCGCCGGGCGTTTCCCGCTAACGACGATCCTCCAACCCTTTATTCAGGATTTTTCCTCCCAGGAGAACACCACCATGCAAGCCGCTATCGAAAATAATAATGAAGCTGCGTCCCAACGTCTGGCCCGCGCGGCCACCCCGCTGGCTCTGCTCCGTGAGAGCGCTGCGGCCTACCCTGATCACCCGGCGTTAGTGTATCTCGCCGATGCCGGCGGCGACCGCGCCCAGACCGTCACTTACGCGCAATTGTTGGCGGAAACCGAGTCGGTGGCGCGGGCGTTGCGCGCCGCCGGCGTTGGGCCTGATGACGGGGTGGCGATCTTTTTACCGCTGGTGCCTCAGGCGGTGTCCAGTTTGATCGCCGCCACCGCGGTGGGCGTGGCGTTTCCCATGAATCTTTTGTTGTCGGCGGAGGCGATGGCATCGCAGTTGAAGCTGGCGCGTGTCCACACCGTAATTACCATGGGTGACCATCCGGCGTTGGACGTGCGTGCCCGGGTGGACACGGCGGTGAGTCAGGTACCGGAGGTTCGGGACGTGGTGGTGCTGCCGTTGGCCGGTGGCGAAGACAGCGCCACCCAATGGGCCACGTTCGTGACCCGGGGAGAGACGGCGCCGCTTGAAGAAGAGGCGCCGGAACGCGTAGCGGCGCTGATACATACCGGTGGCACCACCAGTACCCCGAAACTGGCTCAGCTTAGCCAGCGCAATCTCGCCGCCGGTGGCATCATGGCGGCGGCCGGGTTTGGTTTCGGCGCCGAGGAGCGCATCGTCAGCGGCTTGCCGCTGTTCCATGTGGGCGGCGCCGTGGATGTGATCATGGCGGCGATTGCCGCGGGCGCCACGGTGTTGTTTCCCACCGCGCTCGGGTTGCGTAACCCGGACGTGGTCGCCGGTTTCTGGCCGCTGCTCGACAAAGTGCGGGCCACCGCGGTGGGCGGCGTGCCGACCATGTTGTCGGCCATCGCGGAAAGCCCGCGAAACGGCAGTTCGCTGAAGACACTGCGCGCTTTTATTACCGGCGGCGCGCCGTTGAGTACGGACCTGGCCCGGCGCGTGGAATCGGTCAGTGGGCGACCGGTGTACCAACTGTATGGGATGACGGAAACCGCTGGCATCGCCTGCAATCAGTTGATCGACGGCGTGGTCCGGCCTCCCAGCGTGGGGCGCCCGGTGCCGCGGGCGGAGGGTGCCATCGAGGAGCCCGGGCGGGCATTGGCTCCCGGACAGCGCGGCGAGCTGTTTGTCAGAGGGCCGCAGGTGTTCGCCGGCTATCGAACCGAGCACGGCACCGAGCAGTATCCCGCCGATGGCTGGGTGGCGTCAGGCGATCTGGCCGTGGTCGAGGAGAACGGCGACATTCGTATCGTCGGGCGCACCAAGGAAGTGATCATCCGCAGTGGTCATAACATTGATCCGCTGGGCGTCGAGGAAGTGGCGATGACGCACCCGGAAGTGATCGAGGCCGCCGCGATTGCCATGCCCGATCAATACGCCGGTGAACTGCCGGTGCTTTATGTGGTGCTGAGCGGTCAGCATGAGGAGCGTGAGGCTCTGATCGGGGCGTTTATGGCCGAGCATATCGGCGAGCCCCCGGCGCGGCCGAAAAAGGTATTTATTCTCGCCGAAATGCCGCTCACCCCGCTTGGCAAAATCGCCCGCTACCGGCTTCGTCAGATGGCCGCCGAGCATGCGGCGCAAGCCGCTCTGGCGGAGATCGATCCGGCATTGCGCGCCGAATGCACCGAACCCACCGCGAAGCGGGTGCGGCTCCAAGGCGCGCCGGACGCCGACCTGGATCGTGTGGACGACGCCTTGGCGCGTTTGGGCCTGCAGCGCGAGTAACGCCGGTTTGATCAGTCCCAGCCGGCGAGTACCAGCTTGCCGATGGTCTTGCCCGACTCAAGGCGGCGGTGAGCTTCCTTGAGATTGGCGGCGTTGATTGGCCCCAGACCTTCCGCCAGGGTGGTTTCCAGTACGCCTTCCTCCATCAAGCGGGCGGTGGCGCGCAGGATCTCGCCCTGGCGCTCCATGTCCACGCCGAACAGGGCGCGGGTGAACATGAATTCCCAGGCGAAGCGGGCGCTTTTCGGCTTCAGGGGATTCACGTCCAGCGGGCCGCGCGCGTCGACGATGGTAACAATGCCGCCCAGTGGCGCCACCAGCTCGCAGGCGTCGCTCCAGTAGTTGTCCGGCGCCTGGGCCAGCAGGATGGCGTCCACTTGTTCGATGCCCAGGCCTTTCATCGGTTCGAGCAAGCCATTGCGGTAGTCGATGGTATGGGTGGCGCCCATGGCCGTACACCAATCCGCCGAGGTCTGGCGGCCAGCGGTGGCGATCACCGTCATGCCGAAATGGCGCGCCGCCAGTTGCGTGGCGATGGAGCCCACGCCGCCGGCACCGCCGACGATCAGCAGGGTTTTGCCGGCGGCGTTGTCGGCGGTCAGGCCGAGCTGATCGCTGAGGCATTCCCAGGCGGTGAGCACGGTCAGCGGCAGGGCGGCGGCCTCTTGCATGCCGGTGCCCTCGGGCATTTTCGCCACCAGACGTTCGTCCACGCACTGGTATTGGGCGTTGCTGCCCTGGCGCTGCATGGCGCCGGCGTACCAGACCCGGTCGCCGGGCAGAAAGTCGCGTACTTCCGCGCCCACTGCTTCCACGCGCCCGGCGGCGTCGTAGCCCAGTACCTTGTGGCCCTTCTCCGCCAGCGGGCGTTGACGTACCTTAGTGTCCACCGGATTGACGGAGACCGCTTCCACCGCCACCAACAGATCACGGGGGCCGGGGGTCGGTTGTTCCAGATCGATGTCTTCCAGGGCGTGGACGTCTTCGATGGCGCGGGGCTGATTAAAGCCGACGGCTTTCATAGTGTCTCCGGGGGAATATGACTTTCAACAGGGGTTCTTTAACCTGGGGTTCAAATAACAAGGATACCATCATGCGTTTTGACGAATACCGCAATCACGACGGCATGGCGCTGGCCAAGCTGGTGGCGGACGGCGACGTCACCGCCGCGGAGTTGCTGGAGCTGGCCATTGCCCGCGCGGAAGCGGTGAACCCGGCCCTCAACGGCTTGATCATCCCGCTCTACGACCAGGCCCGCACGCGGGCCGCCGATGCCCTGGAAGGGCCGCTGGCCGGGGTGCCGATGCTTACCAAGGACCTGTTCCAGGAGATCGGTGGCGCGCCCAATTACCAGGGTAACAAAGCCCTCAAACAGGCCAACCATCATGCACCGGCGGATTCAGAACTGGTCCGCCGTTGGCAGGCCGCCGGCGTGGTGCTGTTCGGGCGCACTAATACGCCGGAGTTCGGCGCCAAGGGCATCACCGAACCGGAGTCGTTCGGCGCCACCCGCAACCCCTGGAATACCGAGCACACCCCGGGCGGTTCATCCGGTGGCTCGGCGGCGCTGGTGGCGGCGGGCGTGGTGCCGTTCGCCGGCGCCAACGACGGCGGCGGCAGCATTCGCATCCCGGCCGCCTGTTGCGGCCTGTTCGGTCTTAAGCCGGGCCGTGGACGCACGCCCTGGGGGCCCACCTTCAGCGAAGCCATGCACGGCATCTCCATGAACCACGTGGTGACCCGCTCGGTACGTGATTCCGCGCTGCTGCTGGACGCCACCCAGGGTGAGGAAGTGGGCAGTTTGTTCCGCATCGCGCCGCCGGAACGCAGCTACCTGAGCGAGCTGGACGGTGACCCCAAGCCGCTGCGCATCGCCTTTTCCACCACCTCGCCAATCGGCACCGAAGTGGACCCGGAAGCGGTGGCGGCGGTGGAAGACGCGGTTCGATTACTGGAATCCCTGGGCCACAAGGTAGAGGTGGCGTCGCCGAAGCTGGATATGCTGGCGATGAGTATGGACTGGCTGACCATGTGGTTCGCCAACTGCGCCGCCAATGTGGACTGGGTGAAAGAGCAAACCGGCTGCGGCGATCAGGGTTTTGAACTGGACACCCTGGCGATGGCGGCGTTCGGCCAGGCCACCCGGGCGCCGGACTATGTGCGCTGTTATCAGCGCTGGCAAACCTACTCGCGGGCGTTGGCGGAATTCCACCAGCAGTATGATTTCTGGCTCACGCCCACGCTGGCGCTGCCACCGGCGCGCATTGGCGCCTCGGAAACGCCGGCCTGGCAACAACGCATGCTGAAAGTGATTCTCAAGGTCGGCGCCGAAAAAGTGCTGATGAAGTCCGGCCTGGTGGAGCAGATGGTGAAGGAAAATCTTAAGTACGTGCCATTCACCCAGTTGGCCAATGTCACCGGCGTACCGGCCATGTCGGTGCCGCTGCACTGGGGCGCGTCCAGCGGTTTGCCGATGGGCGTTCAGTTCGTCGGCGACCACGGCAGCGAAGGCAAATTGTTCAAGCTGGCGGGGCAGTTGGAGCGCGCGCGGCCCTGGTTTGCACGGACGCCGGATCTGTAATGATCATGCGCGGTTAACCGCGCCGAGAGGTTACCGTGACGGCACATATTCTGATTGTAGACGATGAACCGAGGGTGGCGGAGCCATTGAGCTTCGCTCTACAACGGGAGCATTTTCACGTTACCCATGTGGAGCGTGGGGAGCAGGCGCTGGCGGCACTGAGTGAGCAGACGCCGGCATTGGTGGTCCTGGACGTGGGGTTGCCGGACATCAATGGCTTTGACGTCCTCAAGCGCCTGCGTCGCCATAGCGAAGTGCCAGTGCTGTTTTTGACCGCCCGCCAGGAGGAGGTGGACCGGATATTGGGCCTGGAGCTGGGCGGTGATGACTATGTGACTAAACCGTTCAGTCCGCGAGAAGTAGTGGCGCGCATCCGCGCCATTCTCAAGCGTTTGGACAGGGCCGCCGGGCAGGCTGACGGTGGGGATGAGTGGTGTGTGGATCAGCGGGCCGCACGGGTTTGGTTCCGCCAGCAACCATTGTCGCTGACACGTTCCGAGTACTGCATCCTGGAGGCGCTGGTGCGCCATCCCGGTCAGGTATTCAGCCGGGCTCGACTGCTGGACGTTTGTAGCAGCGACGAAGACAGTTTTGAGCGCGCCGTCGACACTCATATCAAGACCTTGCGCGCTAAGCTTAGACCGCTCGGCGGTGAGGCTTGGATCGCCACCCGGCGCGGTCTGGGCTATGTGCTGGAACGGCCATGAAACTCAGCCGTCAGTTGCTGCTGATGTTTTTCCTGGTGATGGGGCTGGTGAGCTGGTTCACCATGGATTTGGTGCTCGGCGAAGCCAAGCCGTTGGTGCGGCAATCGGCGGAAGAAACGCTGGTGGATGCGGCCAATCTGCTGGCGGAAATCATCGCCTCGGACGTTCGCGGTGAGCGTCTGGTGATTACACCGGCGTTGCGATCAGCGTTGCGGCGTTACGCGCAGCGGGCGCCTGGTGCCAATATCTGGGGGCTGACCAAGAACCGCACCGACACCCACGTTTATGTGACGGGCCCCGACGGGGTGGTGTTGTTCGATTCCCGTGGCGACAGTGAAGGCGAGGATTTTTCCCGCTGGAACGATGTGCATCTGACCCTGCAGGGCCGCTACGGTGCCCGTACCACCCGGGCCGACCCGGAGGACCCTACCTCCTCGGTGCTGTATGTGGCGGCGCCGGTACGCCACCAAGGCACCTTGATCGGCGTAGTGACGCTGGGCAAGCCCAGCGCCTCCATTCAGCCTTTCGTGGCCCAGGCGGAGGCACGTTTGATTCGCTACGGCTGGCTGGCGCTGGCCGCCTGTCTGCTGCTGGGCATCGGTTTGGCCTGGTGGATCAGCCGGCGTGTGGGGCGGCTGCGTGCCTATGCGCTGGCGGTGGCGGAAGGGCGGCGCCCACCGCCGCCCCACTTCCGGGTGCATGACGAGATCCACGACCTGGCCGCCGCCGTCACCGCCATGCGCCGGCGCTTGGAGGGCAGGGCGCGGCTGGAGAACCACACCACCATGCTGACCCATGAAATGAAAAGTCCTTTGGCGGCGATCCGAGGCGCGGGCGAAATTCTTGTTGACGAAGTCGATGAGCCGGGGTTGGGCCGGCTCGCCGGCAATGTGGTGCATGAGAGCCAGCGCCTCAGCGACTTGCTGGATCGCATGCTGGCGCTGGCCCGGCTGGAGAAGCTGGAGAGCCTGCCGTCCCGGCGGCGTCAGCCCCTCGCCCCGTTGCTGGAGGAATGGCGCTTGAGCCGCCAGGTGTTGCTGGATGACAAACGGCTCACGGTATCCCTGGATGGCGAGCCGGTGTTGTGGGTCGAGCCCGACACCACCCGGCTGGCGTTGTTTAACCTGCTGGACAACGCCTTGCGTTTCGCCGATCCGGGCTCATCGATTGCGGTGTCCGGCTGGGGGCGAAAGGGCCAGTACGGGGTTGCCGTGTGCAACCGTGGTCCCTTGATTCCGGACTACGCCCTGGCGCGGGTCACCGAACGGTTTTACTCGCTGGCGCCGCCCGGCCAGGAAAAGAGCTCCGGCCTGGGGCTGGCCATGGTGGGCGAAGTCGGCGAGCTGCATGGCGGCTGGCTGCGGCTGGAAAACGTCGGCGACGGCGTGCGCGTGTGGCTGTGTTTGGGCTGATCGCCCGCGCTCCTCACCAAATCCCCACACTCCCCTCAAACAGCCTGTGCATGCTGGTCTCTCCAATGAGGGGAGAGAACCATGGCCTACAGTCCGTTAAAGAAAATTCTGATCATCGCCGGCCTGATGGTGGTGCTGGTGGCGCCGCTGTTGATGATTCAGACAAAGATCAACGAACGTCAGCAGCGGGCGGCGGCGGTGAGCCACCAGGTGAGCCAGCAGTACGCCGGCGAGCAAACCTTGTCCGGCCCGTTGATCATGGTGCCGCAAGTTCGCCGGCATGAAGTGTCGTACCACGATCAGGAAACAGGCAAAAACCGCACCCGCATCGAACACCGGCGTGAGCTGGCGACGCATGTGCCCGATACCCTGGACATAGAAGGGCAGCTAAAAACCCAGACCCTCTACCGGGGAATCTACGGTACCCCGGTGTATCGCGGTGGCGTGACCTTGAAGGCGCACTTCGATGCCAATTGGCGGCGCGGTGATGGCAATACCCGTGACAGCGGACGGCCACTGTTGGTGCTTCAGGTTGGTGACCTGCGTGGTTTGGCGGAACGGCCACGTATTCGTATCGCGGACCAAACCCTGCCCTTGCTGGAACCCGGCGCGATACCGGAGGCGCTCGGCGGCAATGCCCTGGTGGCGCTCTTGCCGCGGAATATGGCGGGGCCTTTCACGGTCAGCGTCCATCTCAATCTGAACGGCAGCCAGTCCCTGGCCGCCCTGCCGCTGGCCAAGGAAACCCGCATGACCCTGACCGGGGACTGGCCGCACCCCGGCTTCACCGGCCTGTTGTTGCCGGTCGAACGGAAAGTCACGGACAGTGGGTTCGTGGGCCGCTGGCACACCAACAGTCTGGCCGCCGCCAGCGCCATAGCTTGCGTGCGTGATGGCGGCGGCTGTCAGGATCGTGGTCAGGCGCTGCGCGTTGAGCTGGTGCAGCCGGTCACCGGGCTGCTTTCCAGCGAGCGGGCGCTTAAGTACAGCTACTTGATTGTCGGCCTGACGTTCGCCGCCTTTTTTCTGTTCGAGGTGTTGCGGCGGGTGGCGGTCCATCCGATGCAGTACCTGTTGGTAGGCCTGGCGTTGGCCATGTTCTATCTGTTGTTGGTGGCCTTGGGTGAGCATCTGGACTTCGCTTGGGCCTATGGCATAGGCGCCGTGGTATCCGTCGGGCTTATCGGCGTTTATTTGAGTGCGGTGTTGCGATCGAGGCAGGCCGGCTGGGGGTTCGCGGGCGCGCAAATGCTGGTGTTGGTGTTGATCTATGCGATTCTCAACGCCGAGGATTATGCGCTTTTGATGGGCTCGGTGTTGCTGTTCGCGGCGCTGGCGGCAGTCATGCTGCTGACCCGGCACATCGATTGGAGCGTCTCCGCCGCGCGCCGTGAGACCGAAGCATGACCGGGCGCCGCGAAGCCTGCCGGCGTCTGCGCGCCTTGATTGAAAGCGCTGAATGGGCGCGCGCCGACCGGACACTGACCCGGCTGCGTGAGCGTTTCCCCCGGGATGCGGCCCTGTGTGGCATCGAGGGCATTTACTGGGCGAGGCGGGGCTATTGGTCGCCGGCGTTGCGCCGATTTCAATGCGCTTTGGTGTGGGACCGTGACGACGCCAATACCGTGTTTAATCTGGGCGTGACCTGGTGTCGGCTGGGCGCGCCGGTACGCGGGCGGTTGCTGATGGACTACGCCGACGGGTTAACGCCGGCGCCGTTCACCTGGTGCCTTCCCGCCTACGGGATCGCGATAAGTCAGGCCCCTTCGCCTTGCGGCAGAGGGGGCCACCAGCCCTGAATGCGGTGTTCAGACATCGCCGCCAGGTCGCCGAATTGCAGCAGCACGAACTCGCTTTGCGTGGGGCGGAAGAATAGCTGATCGCCCACCGCCAACTCGGTGGCGGGCGAGCCGTTGTACATCATCTGGTTGGTGCTGGCGCCGTACACCGCGTTGGCTTGAATGCCGGGCGGCGATACCGGTTCCGCTTTCCAGTAGCCGCCATAGATAAAGTAGGTGCGGCGCCGATTGGGGTCCCATAGCGCCCAGGCCTCGCCGAGGGGCAGCGGGCCGGGCAGGTTCAGCCCGTCCATGGCCTTGAGCACCGGCGCGGCGATAAAGGCGGCCGGTTGGAAGCCTTTGAGGCTGGGCACATCGAAATCAGAGGGTTTCACCAGACAGGAGCCGGCGGCCAGTTCGTTGAGCGGGGTTTCGTCGCCGTGCAGGGTGAAGGTCGGGCTGCCGGCGCCGTTGAAGGTGAGCGGTTGCTCCCGGTATTCGGGGGCGGTGCGGTAGAGGCGGTCTATGAAGCTTTGGTACACCGCCTGCGCCTTACGCAGGCTGTCGTCGCGGCTTTCCACCAGGTCCGGCAGTTTGCCCACGTGGGCGTCGTACCCCATGAAGCCGGTGAACGCGAGATAGCGCGGGTGGGCGGCGATGGTTTCCAGCAATTGATCCAGTTGCCGGGGCTCGGTGAGCCCGCCACGGTGCAGCCCGACGTCCAGTTCCACGTTAATGCGCAGCCGCCGGTCGAGTTGTCGGGCCAGGGCCAGATATTCCTCCAGGCGTGCCTGGTCGTCGATCAGCCATTGTAGTTGGTGGTCGGGATCAAAGCCGGCGTCTTGAGGCAGCTCTTCGTAGAAGCGGGCGGCCGCCTGTGCCGGCATCGGTTTGCCCAGCAGCAGGTCGCAGCCGGGCTCCGCGTCGGCCATGGCGTTGATGAACGGTTGGTGGAACACCATCACCCGCTGGGTGCCGGTTTGTGCCATCACTTCACGGATCAGAGGCACGCTGGGCAGGGACTTGGCGACAATACGGTAGGCGCGGCCTTCCGGCAGGGTCCGCATCAGTTGCTGGCAGTTGGCGGCCAGCCGTTGCCGGTCGATAAACAACAGGGGTCTGCCCGGTCCACTGTCGCGTAATAAGGTGTTGTAGGGCTGGAAGTACGGCGTATGGGGACCACCCCGGTCGCCGGGTTTGAGCCACCAGGCCGCCGCCAGGCCGCCGCCCAGGGCGATCAGGAAAGTACGCCGCTTCATGCCGTGGGTCCTTTACCGTTGATGCCGAACAGATGCCGCAGGTGCGCGTTGAGCAGGCGGCCGCGCGGGTCCATTTCCCGGCGCAGAGCGAGGAAGTCATCGAAGCGCGGGTAGAGCGCGCGCAGCTCCTCGGCGCCGAGACTGTGCAGTTTGCCCCAGTGCGGGCGGCCCTGGTGCCGGCGCAGTACCGGTTCGGTGGCGGTGAACAGCGGGGTGGCGTCCTGCTTGAAATACTGATGGACCGACACGCTGGCTCCGGCGCGGCCACTGAACATGGAAAGCAGGGTGTCGTCGGCGGCGCTGTAGCGGAACTCGATGGGGAAAAACACATTGATATCCTGCTTGCGAATCACGTCGCAGACTTCCTGCAGGCACTCGATGCCTTTTTCCGCCGGCACCGTGTATTCCATTTCATTGAAGCGCACTGTGCGACGGTTGGCGTAGATCTTGTGTGCCGGCCCCCGACGGCGGCTTTCCTCGACGAAAAACGTCACCAGCTTCTGCATCGTGGCGGTCATCCAGCCGGCGCGCATGCACAGTTCGCTGACCATCTCCAGCAGGTCGTTGCTGTCGTCCTGGGCGAGATCGTCTTCCGGGTTGTCGGTAAGAGACATGGTTTTGACGATGGCGGTGCCACCCAGCGGGAAGGCGAAGAATTCGATATTGCGGAAGTTGTATTTCTCCCGTTCGACGAACTCCATGGCCTCCTCGAGCGGCAAGGTCCAGGTGTGTTCTTCCAGCCGGTAGGCGGGGGCGCTGGCCAGCGTCACGCCGGTGACCAGACCCAGGGCGCCCAGGCCGCAACGGGCGGCCTGGAAAAGGTCGCCATCGCGGTCGTCGAGGCGGTGCAGGGTGCCCTCGGTGTCCATCAGTTCCAGGCCGCTGACCTGGGCCGAAAGGCAGGGCAGGCCCAGGCCGGTGCCATGGGTGCCGGTGGCGATGGCGCCGGCCAGGGATTGGAGGTTGATGTCCGGTTCGTTGCTCAGGCTGCGCCCTTCTTGCCAGGCCTGGTCGCTGGCCTGGGCGATGCGGGTGCCGGCGCCGAAATGCAGGGCGCCGGCGTCGACACTGCGCAGACCACTGATCGCTTCCAGCGAGACCAGGGTGTCGTCGGTGGGGACCACCGCGCTGAAGGAATGGCTGCCGCCGAACGGGCGCACGGTGCCTTGGGTATTGGCGAGCAGTCGGGCCAGGGCGGTTTCGTCCGCCGGGTAAGCCAGATTGCGGGGTCGGGCGGCCTGGTTGGCCGACCAGTTTTGCCAGGTGGCCCGGTCACTGTCCGTCCCGCCGTCGGCGGTGCCGGCCAATGCCGGTACGGCGGCGGCACCCGCGGACGCGGCCATCGCCTTGAGGAAGGCGCGGCGGGGGAGTCGTTGCAGCATGTCGGCGGATTCCTTTCAGCTATTGTTGTCCTTGAGGACGCCTTACCACTTTAATGGTACTGACGTTCCATTGAAGTGCAATAGCTTACTGCAACCTTTATAGGTGGACCGTCAATTCAGGGGAAGGTTTGCCCGGTGAGGTGTTCCGACAACGTCCAAAGGCGTTGGCCGGCTTGCGGGTCCATGGCGTAGCGGCGTGGGCGCGCCTCCCGGGGCGGGCCGATGGCCTCTTTGAGGTAGGCGGGGCCGTAGTAGTGGCCGCCTTGAGCGTGTTCGTCGGTGGCGGCGTACAGCGTGGGCCAAGCGCCTTTCTCCGCGCTCTGTGTCGCCAGCGGCCACAGCCAGCGCACGATCCAGCCGATGCCCAGCGGGCTTTCCTCGACGATGCCGGGCCCGGCCAGGTTGGTGCTGGCAAAGCCGGGGTGACAAGCCAGTGAGCGCGTTTGCGCACCGGCCTGTTGCAGGCGACGGTCCAGTTCCACCGCGAAAATCAAGTTAGCGAGCTTGGCCTGGGCATAGGCTCTCTGGCGACCATACTGGCCATCCAGGTGAATATTGTCGAAATGGATGCGGCCGGCCCGGTGGGCGATGCTGCTCACCGTGACGATCCGCGAGTCCGGCACATCGCGCAGTGCCGGTAACAGCAACCCGGTGAAGGTGAAATGCCCCAGGTGGTTGATGCCGAACTGGCGTTCAAAGCCGTCTTCGGTGCGGCCTTCTTCGAGCCACATAATGCCGGCGTTATTGAGCAGCAGATCGACACGCGGATAGTTGGCGAGAATCTCCGCGGCGGCGTTCTTGACGCTGGCCTGGCTGCCCAGGTCCAGCTCCACGATCCGTACTTCGGCGTCGGCGGGCAGATTGGCACGGGCGGCGCGGGCCTTCTCCAGGTTCCGGCACGCCATAACCACGGTGGCGCCTTTTTCCGCCAGATGACGCGCCGCCTTGAAGCCGATCCCGCTGTTCGCCCCGGTAATGACCGCCACGCGGCCGGTTTGATCGGGGATCTCTGATGGACTCCATGCCATGACGTACTCCTTGATGCGATTTTTTATTCCAGGCCGAGTTCACTCCACATCTCATCGACCCGCTTTTTAACATCCTCGTCCATGCTAATCGCGCGGCCCCACTCGCGCGTGGTCTCGCCGGGCCATTTGCTGGTCGCATCAAGGCCCATTTTGGATCCCAGCCCGGCCACCGGGGAGGCGAAATCCAGATAGTCGATGGGGGTGTTTTCAACCAGCACGGTGTCGCGGGCCGGGTCCATGCGCGTGGTGATCGCCCAGATCACATCTTTCCAATCGCGCGCGTTGACGTCGTCGTCGCAGACGATCACGAACTTGGTGTACATGAACTGCCGCAAAAAAGACCACACCCCCATCATCACGCGCTTGGCATGGCCGGGGTACTGCTTCTTCATGGTCACCACCGCCATGCGGTAAGAGCAGCCCTCCGGCGGCAAATAGAAATCGACGATCTCCGGGAACTGCTTTTTCAGGATCGGCACGAAGATTTCATTCATCGCCACGCCAAGTACCGCCGGCTCGTCCGGCGGGCGGCCGGTGTAGGTGCTGTGGTAAATCGGGTCGCGGCGGTGGGTGATACGTTCCACGGTGAACACCGGGAAGCGCTCCACCTCGTTGTAGTAGCCGGTGTGATCACCGAACGGCCCTTCGTCGGCGTACTCGCCGGGGTGCAGATGACCTTCCAACACGAACTCGGCGCTGGCCGGCACCTGCAGGTCGGAGCCGAGGCATTTCACCAGTTCCGTGCGTGAGCCGCGCAGCAAACCAGCGAAGCCGTATTCGCTGAGCGTGTCCGGGACCGGCGTCACCGCGCCCAGAATCGTCGCCGGGTCGGCGCCCAGCGCCACCGCCACCGGGAACGGTTCGCCGGGGTGGGCTTCCTGCCATTCCTGGAAATCCAGCGCGCCGCCCCGATGGCTCAACCAGCGCATGATCAGCTTGTTGCGGCCGATCAACTGCTGGCGGTAGATGCCCAGGTTCTGGCGTTCCTTATTGGGCCCACGGGTGATCACCAGCGGCCAGGTCACCAGCGGCCCGGCGTCGCCGGGCCAGCAGGTCTGGATCGGCAGATGGGTGAGGTCCACGTCGTCGCCTTCGATAACCTGCTCTTGGCAGGCGCCCGAGCCGCCCACCTTGGGGTTCATGCTCAGCACCTTGCGGAAAATCGGCAACTTCTCCCAGGCGTCGCGGAACCCTTTCGGCGGCTCCGGCTCCTTCAGGAAGGCCAGCAGCTCGCCCAGTTCGCGCAATTCGTCCAGGGACTCTCGGCCCATGCCCAGAGCGACCCGTCGTGGGGTGCCGAACAGATTGCCGAGCACCGGTATCGAAGACCCCTTGGGGTTCTCGAACAAAATCGCCGGGCCGCCCGCTTTCAGGGTGCGATCGCAGATCTCGGTCATTTCCAGGTGCGGGTCCACTTCCCGGGTGACGCGTTTGAGTTCGCCCAGGTTTTCCAACTGCTGAATAAAGTCGCGCAGGTCGCGGTATTTCATCAATCCAATCTCGCCGGCTGCAAGGTGGCGGCAGTATAGCAGCCGACCCGCCGTCCCCGGCGCTGCCCACATGGACAGTATGATTGATATCGGCGAACAAAGAGGTCACGCGATCGGGTACGGACCCCAGGCGAAAGCGTTGTAACTGTATGAAATATCTGATTTATTCGGTTTTACATAAAAACCAGAAACTAGGATAAGACGCTGGCGCGTTCATTGGATATTCGAGCCGGCGTCCTAATACCTGTTAAGTGTCAGAGAAGCTTGCGATTCTTAAAATAGACCCCATGTAAGAAATGGCTATCAATGTCGGTAGTCTTAAATTAAGAAGGAGTTTGATCAGTGAGCGATAACTTACATCGTAGACAACCAGAAGACCCTAACAAAGTTAACCTGAACCAATCTTGGGAAGTTGATTATTGGACCGACGCTCTTGGGGTTTCTGAAGAAAAGTTGCGCAAGGCTGTAGCGGCAGTAGGGGTTATGGTTTCTGACATCAAATCTTGGTTATCTAAAAACTGAACCATGGCTACGGTGTTGTGTTGTATTATTCCATAATGCAGCGCAACACTTAACAAGCCGCTTAAATACGTTCCGGCCACAAAAATCGTGGCCTCCACCGGACTCGCTAACGCTCGCCGTTTAGCGGGGTGTTATGTGTCTTAGTAGATCGAGAGTTAGATGAAAGATTGGAAACCACAATTAAAAGATGGCTCTGAGTGGGTTGATCACGAAGACTGCATTGTCGGTGATGAACAGGGCCTTCGTAATTTAATCAGTGCTTGCGAAGCCGCCATAGACAATGGCGAGTGCTACGGAGACGGTCTTGGCGACTATGTGGGAGTCAAAAAGCTTGCTACTTGCTGGTTTATAGACCCATTGGACTCTCCACGAACTCGCTTCGCGAACTACGGCCTTGCAGCTTTTCTGGTCGCTGTCGCTGGGCTTGTTCTTATCGGACTGGCTACGGTTTTTTCGTGGCTGTTCTGAGCAAACACATAACCAGTGCATTAAGTTCGTTCCGGCCCGACGGGCCTTCACCGGACGCCCTAGTCGGGCGCGGCTTATGCAGTCGTTATGCGTTAATAGGATAAAGCGATGCCTGAAGTAATATTTTTTGTCTTTTTCTTCGCTATCTTGGGTTGGGTGCTCTTTGTATTCTTCACCAAGCGAGGCAAAGGAATCATGTTTGGCGGGAAAATAATAAAAACCTATGAAGGTGTTTCCGCAAAGCGAAGAATTTTTTCGAATAAAGTCAAGGTGCACGCAGTGGATGGTGGCGCTGTGCGGTTTGTTGGCTTGGAAATTTCAGCATCATCATTTGGCAGCTATCAGATGATTCCCGTTACGTTCCCATATAGTGAAGCTCGCCAGCTGGCAGCACTGCTCATCGAGGCTGCCGAGTACCAAGAAAATGCATAAAAAGTCGCTGTAGTGCACGGTCGATGGCCGCCGGACGCCCTTTTCATTGCGGCCTCGCCTCCATTAAAAGAGCGCCGCTAAGCTTCGCGTTATGTTTCAGGAGATGAGCCGTGCTAGGGAAGTTGTTTGGAAGAAAAAAGGCAGAGCCTCTCAAGGAGAATGAGGTGCGCGTAGTCCTCCCTGAGGAGTCGTACACGCTGTTGGAATGGAAAGAGGAGGGCTTGCCTTGCATTGGCATGCTTAATTCTGCGCTCAAGGACTTTCAGCACAAGAATATTTTTGGCTGGCATCTTTCGGTAATCATTGACTTCGATGAGCTGATCGAAAAGGGAATGCCCTCAGAAGAGGAGCGAGAAATTGTCGATCCATTTTGCGACCAATTAGATGAAGAAATTAAGGCGGGTGGGAACGCTCTCTTCCTGGTCAGAGAGACATGGAACAAAACACGGCGTTTGGTCTGGAGAGTTTACGATCCAGAAATGGCCCAGCAGCATCTGCAGTACATCGTCGATCATCACCGCCACCCACGACCCTTTGATTGGCGTATGGAGCAGGACACAGAGTGGGGTCAGGCCGCTTGGTATTTCAAGCAACTAGAAAAATAACAAGTGCAGGCACGGCGACGCCCACTACATTGCACCTTCGACGCCATTCCGTGGGCGCGCATGCTGCAAGCGTTAAATGTCTATGATCGATCACGATAAATTCCGAGCCTTGGTCAGGCAGCTCTACGCCACAGTCAGCGAATTGGAGGCCATGTTCCCGGGTAGGCGCTTCACCCCGGATGGTCATATGGTTGGCAGTTTAGGGGAATGCCTCGTGGCCGATGCATACAATCTCGATCTCAAGACAGCGTCCAATAAAGGTTATGACGCTATAGCTGAATGTGGCTTGGAAGTTGAGATCAAGGCTACGCAATTCAACTCTGTTGCATTCCGGAGTCAGTCACAGCATACGATTATCGTCAAGATCATATCTGACGGCACATTCGAGGAAATTTATAACGGGCCAGAAGTCGTTGTATGGGAACAGTTCAAAGGGAAGCGGCTACCGAGTAATGGCCAGTTTCAAATCTCTCTCAACAAACTCCGGCAATTAAACCAGAGTGTGGCTCAGGCAGACCGTGTGCCCAGAGCCATTTAACAAGGCGCATCAGTACGTGCCCTCCGGCCACCGTACGGCTTTCAGCAGCCGCTGTGCTCAACGTTATAAATAGGAGGAGTAATGATCGAAGAGATCAGGAAATGGATATATCAGGTGAATTCCTCACACAAAGAAGTGCGCCGGTCTTGCTCCATCCTTGAAGAGCATTTCAACGGTTTCTACTCGCCTAGATTTCTGAAGACAGCGTTTTTCGTTGTTACCGCCGAAATCCCGAAGCCTGATTTTCCGGGACTCCGGGAAGCAGGTTTAGGAGACTTCATCGACATGGAAGTGGGTGGTATTACTTACGATAATACCTATTACGTAAAGAAAGAGAATGTAAACGAGCTTCGGCTTCACTTCCACGAGCTGGTTCATGTGCTGCAATGGCGAGAGCTCGCTCCTCAAGGTTTTATCAAGCGCTACATTCGAGAGATTCAAGATTTTGGGTATGACAACGCTCCGCTGGAGAAGATGGCCTACGCCTTGGATAGGCACTACCAAAGCAGGGGGCGGCATCTCAGCGTTGAGCAGTTTGTCCGAGAAAATTTATAACAATTCGCGTCACTCGGACACAATAAAGTGCGCCGGTGCGCTCCGCGTTAGGCAGCAGACCAAGCAATGCCCTACTTCAAAGTAATCCTCTCAGGCCGCGGGCTTGATCGCTGCGTTGACGACGATCGAGTGGTTGGCTTCTTTACAACCAGACTAGTCAAGGCAAACGACCTGGCTTCAGCGAAATCAGAGGCGCAGGAACTTGTACTGTCTGAGTGGCGATCCGGCGGTGAGTACTCAAGCAGCAACAGTGGGTCGCTTCCGGTCCTGACTGTTGAGCAGTCTTTTCCTATCGGCCTTCTGACTGGCATTTTCGGCCGCAGGCCGCGCGGCTACTCTTTCTACCGGCATGAGGACTAGACTGCCTGCCTAAAAATCGTTCAAGCCCGCGCTGTAGTTCCCCAGTACAGTAGACGCTGCTGGCCTATGATTGAAGCTAGGAGGAACGCCGTGAGCAGCCAACGTTACACCCCGGAGTCCAAAGAAGAGGCGGTTCGGAAGGTGCTGCAGCGGAAAAGCCATGATGCCGGCTGCTCATACAACAACCAATGATGCCGCCTCGAGCAATCAGGAAGATGTGGCTGAAAGTATGGCCTAAATTGGTGGTAAAGCTTAATGGAGTGTTCCGGGGGCGTGATGAAGCTTTGGCGGAGACGGATAGTTGGTGTTCTTACCCTTGGTGGAGGATCAGTCGGCGTTACCGCTGCACTTCCTCTGCTTCTGGCTCGGAGCAATCCTATTCAGTGGCTATTCTGCATCGGGTTTATCGTCATCTATGCATGGGGTGTCTGGTGCGGGGTTCGATTGCTTGAGAATCGGTCTGGCGCCGAGCGATCCGCCGCCAAGTATTGGCTGATCCAGATCCCTGCGTTTGGATCCCCTATCCTGGGATACTTTCTATCCAGCGGCTTCCACGCAACGGTGGTACTCCAGGCCTTTCCATTCAAGATCGATGGAAATGTCTTGCTTGGTAGTACCTTTAATTACTCACTCATGCAGACTGGGAAGCCGTGGTTTATCGGGATCAACTTGTTTGCGGCCGCAGTTGCATGGTGGCTTACTCGCAAAGCTTCGCGGAACGCGCCCTAACACTTAATTCAATCCGGACCTTTAGTCTCTCCTGCTTCAATGTACATCTCCTGATAACGAGCGAAGGCCGACTTGACCAGACTCCAATATCCAAGGAGGGGCGGGGTGTGTTTGGTCAGGTTCGCGCCATCTTCATGTCTCATCCGGTAAGCAGGACCCCAGAATGTTAAAAACAGACAGGGGTCAAAGGAATGCGTATCCATAGAATCGGGGCGGGTGCCGCCGTTATGGGGCTGTTCTGGGCGGTGTCTTCGCCAGTGAGCGGCCATGAGTTGCAGCCGGTGACGGTGTCTGGAGAGGAGGCGCGGCGACCGGCGCCGGTGGCTGCATCGGAAGGCCGGGTGGATGGTGAAGAGTTGCGCACCCGGCCGATTCTTCGCACCGGGGAGGTAATGGAAACGGTCCCCGGCCTGATCGCCACGCAGCATTCAGGGAGCGGCAAGGCCAACCAATACTTTCTGCGCGGCTTTAACCTGGATCATGGCACTGACTTCAATACCTCGGTGGACGGCATGCCGGTGAACATGCCCACCCACGGGCACGGCCAGGGCTACACCGATATCAACTTCCTGATTCCGGAAATGATCGACGACGTTTATTACCGGAAAGGGCCCTATTACGCCGGCGTGGGCGATTTCTCCGGCGCCGGCAGTGTCGATATCCGCACGCGTACTCGCGCCGAGGGACAGCGCCTGAAGCTCACCGCTGGCGGTGATGATTATTACCGTGCGTTGTTCTACGGCGGCAGTGAAGTGGGTGAGGGCGACCTGGTGTACGCCCTGGAAAGTCAGACCTACAACGGCCCCTGGGAAGACATCAGCGAGGACGTGGAAAAGTACAACGGCCTGCTGCGCTACGGCTGGAACAGTGGTGATACCCGCTATACCACCACCGTAATGGCCTATAACAACCGCTGGAACAGCGCCGATCAGATTCCGCGCCGTGCAGTGCGCTCCGGATTGATTGATGAGCTGGGGTCGCTGGATGAGGACGCCGGTGGCGAAAGCGAGCGCTATTCCCTGTCGCTGTCGTGGAGCAACCCACGTCAGCAGGGCACGATTTACGCCATCGATTACGGTCTTAACCTGTGGTCCAACTTTACCTATTTTCTGGATGACCCGGTTACCGGCGACGAATTCGAACAGGTTGATGAACGCGGTATTTACGGCGGCGAGGTGTCGTTCAACAACGACCTTCGCTTGGGCGGTATGCCGGTGACCAGCCGTTGGGGGCTGAACCTGCGCCATGATGATATTAACGATGTGGGGCTGTTCAGCAGCGCCGGGCGGCAGCGCATCGGCACCGTGCGCCGGGACCAGGTGGCGCAGACCGCCGCCGGTGTTTTCGGCAGCCTTGAGTTTCAACTGGCTGAGCGCTGGCGTGCCACCGCCGGGCTTCGCTACGACCATTATTACTTTGATGTGGAAGACCGCGCCGGCATCAACGAGAACGGCATTGATCTCTCCGCCAACAGCGGCAACGCCGATGACGGCATCGTCAGCCCCAAGTTCAGTCTGGTGTGGCTGGCCAGTGAGCAGGCCGAGTACTACCTGTCGAGCGGCTTCGGTTTCCACAGCAATGACGCCCGTGGCACCACCATTGAAGTGGACCCTTTGGATGGCTCGGCGGCCGACGAGGTGGACCCACTGGTGCGTTCTCGGGGTGAGGAGCTGGGCGCCCGTTTTTACCCCAGCCGCGAGTTGGAAATTTCCCTGGCGCTGTGGCAACTGCGTTTGGATTCGGAGCTGTTGTTCGTGGGCGACGCCGGCAATACCGAAGCGGGGCGGCCGAGTTTGCGTCGCGGCGCTGAATTCAATGTGTTCTATAACCCCACCGACTGGCTGTCCCTGGATCTGGAACTGGCGGCGACCCGTGCCCGCTACCGCGACGATGAGCCCGGCGAAGGGGATTATGTGGAAGGCGCGCCCAACCGGGTGATTGGCGCCGGCGCGCACTACCACAGCGGCCACTGGTTCGGCGGTTACCGTATTCGCCATCTGGGCCCGCGTCCGCTGGATTCGTTCTCGGATCAGGAGTCTTCCAGCACCACCATTCAGAACGTTAAGGCGGGCTGGCGTGGCGGTGATTGGGAACTGGCGGTGGAGGTGCTTAATCTGGCGGATTCAGGCGATCACGACATTGATTACTTCTACGCCTCACGCCTGCAGGGTGAACCGGCGGCCGGTGTCGAGGATCTGCATTATCACCCGATCCTGCCGCGCACCTGGCGTGTGAGCGTGCAACGCGCTTTTTAACCCGCCGCTTAACGCAAAAAGCCCCGGCATTTGCCGGGGCTTTTCTGTGCGGCTCCGTTGCCGGGGCCGCCGCTATTTGCGTTTCATGGAATCGAAGAATTCCGCATTGGTCTTGGTTTGCTTCATGCGGTCGATGAGGAATTCCATGGCGCCGATTTCGTCCATCGGATGCAGGACCTTGCGCAGAATCCACATCTTCTGCAGCTCGTCCTCGCTCACCAGGCGCTCTTCGCGGCGGGTGCCGGAGCGCTTGATGTTCATGGCCGGGAACACACGTTTTTCGGACACTTTACGGTCCAGGTGCAGTTCCATATTGCCGGTGCCCTTGAACTCCTCGTAGATCACTTCGTCCATTTTGGAGCCGGTTTCCACCAGGGCGGTGGCGAGGATCGTCAGGCTGCCGCCTTCCTCGATATTCCGGGCGGCACCGAAGAAGCGCTTGGGCTTTTCCAGGGCATGGGCGTCGACACCACCGGTGAGTACCTTGCCGGAGCTTGGTTGAACGGTGTTGTAGGCGCGCGCCAGGCGGGTGATGGAGTCGAGCAGAATAACCACGTCCTGTTTGTGTTCCACCAGCCGTTTGGCTTTCTCGATCACCATTTCCGCCACTTGAACGTGGCGCGCCGGCGGTTCGTCGAAGGTCGAGGCCACCACTTCACCGCGCACCGTCCGTGACATCTCGGTCACTTCTTCCGGACGCTCGTCGATGAGCAGCACGATCATGTGGGTTTCGGGGTTGTTGCGGGCGATGGACTGGGCGATGTTCTGAAGCAGCATGGTCTTACCGGCTTTGGGCGGCGCCACGATTAAGCCGCGCTGGCCCTTGCCGATGGGCGATACCAAGTCGATCACCCGGCTGGTGATGTCCTCGGTGGAGCCGTTGCCCGCCTCCATGACCATCCGCTCGGTGGGGAACAGCGGCGTCAGGTTCTCGAACAGGATTTTGGTTTTGGCGTTTTCCGGCTTGTCCGTGTTGATCTCGCTGACCTTGAGCATGGCGAAGTAACGTTCACCATCCTTGGGCGGCCGGATTTTCCCGGCGATGGTGTCGCCGGTGCGCAGGTTGAAACGACGTATCTGACTGGGCGACACATAGATGTCGTCCGGGCCGGCCAGGTAAGAGCCTTCCGCGGAACGCAGGAAGCCGAAGCCGTCCTGCAGAATTTCCAGTACCCCATCACCGTAGATATCCGAGCCGTTCTTGGCGGCTCTTTTGAGGATGGAGAAGATAACGTCCTGTTTGCGGGTTCTCGCCAGGTTCTCCAGGCCGAGTTCCTTGGCAATATCCAGAAGTTCGCCGATCGGCTTCTGTTTCAGTTCGGAAAGATTCATTGGTGTTTTACAGGATGTCCAGAAATGAATTGACGGAATACACCATGGAACGGTGTCTCTCGATGGTCCGGTTTTTTCGGGATCAGGGCCCGGTTTCGGGCGCCCGGGCCGGTAAGCCTCGGAATCTCTAATTTATTCGTTTTCATTCGCAGGGGCCGTTTCACGGTCTCCCGAGGTCGGGGACATCGTGTCGAACGGGGCCTGCTTGGCTAAGGCTGACGCATTCAGTGGGAGCGATAAATGATGAAACCCTTGCAAATCATCCGTCGGCGGGGCCTGAATCCAGGGGCCGGACGTAATGACTATCTCGGAAAAGGACGCTCAGAAACGTACGAATTAGAGATCCCTGCTAGAGGGTGCGAATACGTTGATTCGGGAATGTACCATCGGGCCGGAGGGCTGTCTAGTGCGTGTGGTCCGGAAGATACGGCGACGGGCTGGGTGGCCCGCGCCGTGATCACCGGCTGGCTCAGAGTGTGCTGTCCAGAAATGCGGTGAGCTGGGACTTGGACAAAGCACCCACTTTGGTGGCTTCCACGTCGCCGTTTTTGAACACGGTGAGCGTGGGAATGCCGCGCACGCCGTACTTCTTGGGCGTGTCCGGGTTCTCGTCGATGTTCAGTTTGGCAATGGTCAGCTTGTCAGCGTAATCCCCGGAGAGGTCTTCCAGAATCGGAGCCACCATTTTGCAGGGGCCGCACCACGGCGCCCAGTAGTCCACCAGAACCGGACCGTCGGCTTTCAGGACTTTCTCCTCGAAATCCGCATCGGTCACGTTGATAATCTCGCCGCTCATTGAAATCTCCTGCTAGGCTTTCGCGGGATGATGACGCCAAAGTATGGATTGGCGCCGTCACAGGCTCATTAATATCGGGGTCTGACGCGTGGATTTCAAGCGCGCCGACCAATGGTGCCGACAGAGCGCGCCTATCGGCGGCGCTTCGCGCCGCGCAGCGGCGACCGGAAGCGACGTCCGAGGCCGGCTTGGGACCGTCAAGGGAGAGGGTTTTGCGACAACCTGAACATTTGGCCGCCATCGATTTGGGGTCCAACAGCTTTCACATGGTGGTGGCCCGCCAGGCCCAGGGCGAGGTGCGCATCCTGGAAAGCCTGTCCGAGAAGGTTCAGTTGGGCGCCGGGTTGGGGCCCGACAATCAGTTGAACGAGGACGCCCTGGCACGTGCCCTGGACTGCCTGAGCCGGTTCGCCCAGCGCATTACCGGAATTCGCCGTGGCAATGTGCGTGTGGTGGGCACCAATACCCTGCGTATGGCGCGCAATGCTGACCGCTTTATCGCCCGCGCCGAGCAGGTATTGGGCCATGACATTGAGGTGGTGGCGGGGCGTGAAGAGGCCCGTCTTATCTACCTGGGCGTGGCGCACAGCCTGGCTGACGACGCCGGCGCCCGGCTGGTGGTGGATATCGGCGGCGGCTCCACCGAACTGATTATTGGTGAACGCTTCGAGTCCACTGAAACCGAATCGCTGCATATGGGGTGCGTCAGCTACGGTCAGCGTTTTTTCGCGGATGGCAAGATCAGCGAAGGGGCTTTCCGGAAAGCGGTCACCGCGGCCCGCCAGGAGGTGCTTTCCATCGAGACCAATTACCGGCGCCTGGGCTGGGCTCAGGCGGTGGGGGCCTCGGGGACCATCAAGGCGATTGCCCAGGTGTGCGAGGACAACGGCTGGAGCAGCGAGGGCATCACCCTGGACGGGCTCGACAAAGCGCGCCGCAAGGCGATCAAAGCGGGCTCCGTGGACGCGCTGTCATTGAAAGGGTTGCGTGATGATCGCAAGGCGATCTTCGCGTCCGGCTTGGCGATCCTGCTGGGCATTTTCGAACAGATGGGCCTGTCGCACATGCAGGTGTCCAGCGGCGCTCTGCGTGAAGGCTTGCTCTACGATCTGCTCGGCCGCTTCGCCCACGAGGACGTCCGTGAGCGCAGTGTGCAAGCGCTTATGAATCGGCATCATGTGGAGCGGGCGCAAGCGGAGCGTGTCTCGGGCACCGCCCAGGGGCTGTACTGGCAGGCCGCCGGCGATTGGGATCTGGAAGACGAGGACGCGCAGGCCACATTGCGCTGGGGGGCGTTGCTGCATGAAGTGGGGCTGGCGGTATCGCACAGCCAGTTCCATAAACACGGTGCGTATCTGGTTTCACATTCCGACTTGCCGGGGTTTTCTCGTCAGACCCAGCAGGCGGTGGCGGTGCTGGTGCGCGGTCATCGGCGCAAGCTGCCGTTATCCACCCTCGCCGAATGCGCCGAGGACGAGCAGACGCGCTTGCTGAGGCTGTGTCTGCTGCTGCGGCTGGCCTGCCGGCTGCACCACGCGCGCAATGACGCGCCGGTGCCGGCGGTGACACTCGGCGCCGGGCAGGATTATCTGCAATTGACGTTCCCGGCGGGCTGGCTCACCGAACACCCGCTGACGTTGGCGGACCTGGAGCAGGAACAGGCGTTCTTTCAGGCCGCCGGTTACCAGTTGCGGGTCGTCGACCTCACATAGCGCCGCTCAGGCGCCGGACAGCGCGTTGAGCAGGGCCTGTTGGGCGAGGAACGGCGGTTCGTCCTCGGCACGCTGTACGCGGCGGTAAATACCGTCACCGTGCAGTTCCCAGGCCTGGCCGTTGTCGCGCAGATAAAAGCCCAGCCCCTGGTCAATGATTTGCGCCTTGAGCACCGGTTCGTTGACCGGGAACGCGGTTTCCACGCGATTGAAAAGATTGCGGTCCATCCAGTCGGCGCTGGAGCAGTACACCAGGTCTTCGCCGGCATGGTGGAAATGGTAAATGCGCGTGTGCTCCAGGAAGCGGCCGATCACTGAGCGCACTCTAATATTTTCCGACAACCCGGCTATGCCCGGGCGCAGGCAGCAAATGCCGCGCACGATCAGGTCGATTTCCACCCCCGCCTGGCTGGCCCGGTACAGCGCCTGCATGATCTGTTCCTCGGTGAGCGAGTTGAACTTGGCGATAATGCGCGCTGGCTTCCCGGCCAGGGCCTGCTCGGTCTCGAAATCAATCCACTGGATCAGGCTCGGATGCAGAGTGAACGGCGAATGCTTGAGCTGTTTGAGCCTTGCCGCTTTGCCCATGCCGGTTAATTCCTGGAAGATTTTGTGCACGTCCTGGCACAGGCCGCGCTCCGCCGTCATCAGACCATAGTCGGTATAAATTTTGGTGGTCTTGGTGTGGTAGTTGCCGGTGCCCACATGGGCGTAGCGTTTGATGCCGTCACCGTCGCGGCGCACCACCAGCAGCATCTTGGCGTGGGTTTTATAGCCCACCACTCCGTAGACCACCATAGCGCCGGCTTCCTGCAAGCGCCGCGCGCCTTCGATGTTCGACGCTTCGTCGAAGCGGGCGCGCAGTTCCACCACCGCGGTCACTTCCTTGCCGTTCCGGGCGGCGGTTTCCAGGTGATCAAGAATTTCCGAATTGGTGCCGGTGCGGTACAGCGTTTGTTTGATCGCCAGTACCTTGGGGTCGCGTGCGGCCTCGGCGAGCAGGTTGACCACCGGTGCGAAACTTTCGAATGGGTGATGCAGTAGAATGTCGCCCTGGTCGATGGCGTCGAAAATACTTTCGTGTTTTTTTACCGCCGCCGGTAGGCGCGGCGTAAAAGGCGGGTAGTGCAGGCGTGGCCGGTTCACGCTGGTAAACATGCGCGCCAGATTCACCGGACCGTTCACCTCATAGGCGTCCTGCTCGGTGAGCTCGAACTGTTCAAGCAGGTATTCAACCAGATGGCGGGGGCAGTTATCGGCCACCTCCAGGCGTACCTCGTCGCCGTAGCGTCGCGACAGCAGTTCGCCTTTCAGGGCACTGGCCAGGTCTTCCACGTCCTCGTCCACTTCCAGGTCGGCGTTGCGCGTTACCCGGAACTGATAGCAGCCGGTGGCTTTCATGCCTGGGAACAAATCGCTGACATGAGCGTGAATCATTGAGGACAGAAAAATAAAATTATCGTTGCCGTCCTCGCAAATCTCCTCGGGTAACCGGATCAGACGCTGCAACGAGCGCGGTGCCGGTACGATCGCCAGGCCCGTGGACCGACCGAACGCGTCCTTGCCGTCCAGCGATACGATGAAGTTGAGGCTTTTATTCACCAGCCGCGGAAACGGATGCGCCGGGTCCAGCGCGATGGGCGTGAGCACCGGATAAATTTGATCGCGAAAATACTTCTTCACCCATTCGGTCTGCGCCGGCGTCCAGTCTTCGCGACGTAGAAAATGCACCCCTTCCTCGGCCAGCGCCGGCAACAGGATGTTTTGCAGAATATGGTATTGGCGCTGTACCGCCTCGTGGGTCACGCGCGCCACCTCGGCGAGCATTTCTTCGGCGAGCATGCCGTCCGGTCCGGGCTGACCGGTACCGGTTTCCAGCCGGTTCTTCAGGCCGGCAACACGGATCTCGAAAAACTCGTCCATGTTGGAAGAGAAAATCAGCAGGAAATTAAGCCGCTCCATCAGTGGATGGCGGTCATCCATGGCCTGCTCCAGCACCCGCAGATTGAACTGCAGCAGGCTCAGTTCCCGGTTGATGTAGTAGTCATGGTTGCTCAAATCGAGGCCCTGAATGCCTGTGTGAGTGCCGGCGTTGGCGTTCATTGCGAGTCCTGACCTTGAAAGCGGAAGGCCCTATTGGATGACATTAGCATGACAAAGGAATGACAGGGGGTTACTTCACATTATTGGAATGATAAGTATAATGCGAACGATTATCGTTACCGGCATTGCCGGATTAGGCCATTTCCTGGGGAATAACCATGTTGAAACAAGATATCGCCGATGTTCGGGCCCACCGGCCAGGACGTTGTGCTCCGGTCGTGGCAACGACCCTGGCCGTGCTGTTGACCGCGCCGGCTCTGGCCGCCGCGCAGCAGCAACCCGCCGCTACCAACACCGGTACCAGCGCCGGCGCTAATGCCGGCACCCTGGCGCCGGTGGAAGTGGGCGCCGAAGGGCCCGCCGAGGACGGCTATATCACCCTCGATAAGCCCGCTTCGGTGGGCAAGACCAAAGTGCCGGTGGAACGCCAGCCGTTCGCCATCGAGACCGTCAATCAAGAATTCATGGAAGACACCGGGGCCAAGAATATCCAGGACACCTTGCTTTACACCTCGGGTGTGTACGCTGGCAATTTCGGTTTTGATACCCGCGGTGACTCCGCCATGGTGCGGGGGCTGAGGCCATCGCAGTATTTGGACGGGCTGCGATCCAGCTACGGTTCCTATAATAGCGTGCGCCCGAATATTTATGGTCTGGAGCGCATCGAAGTGCTCAAGGGGCCGTCTTCGGTGCTGTACGGTCAGGCGGAATTGGGGGGCATCATTAATGCGGTGTCCAAGCTGCCGAAGGCGGAAAAGCAGGGGGAGCTTCGGGCGCAGGTCGGTTCCTATGATCGCAAGCAACTGGCCGCCGACGTCACCGGCCCGTTGTCCGAGGATGGCAAGTTGCTTTATCGCCTGGTGGCCCTGAAGCGTGATAGCGGTACCCAGGTGGACTACGTGGACGACAACGGCTATGTGTTCGCGCCGTCGATCACCTGGTTGCCCTCCGATGACACCACCGTCAGCCTGCTTTTCAACAGCCAGGAAAACACCGGCGCGGTGTCGGCGCAGTTCCTCCCCACCCAGGGCACGTTGGAAGCAGGCGAGCAGGGCGATATCGGGTCCGAAACGTTCGTCGGCGAACCGGACTGGGATCGCTACGATCGTCGTAAGGACGAGATTACCGTGTTCTTCGATCACCGTTTGAATACCACCTGGGGGGTGGCGGCCACCGCCCGTTACACTGAAACCGAAACGGAAACCCGCGAACACTGGGCCAACATCGGCGCGGCACCGGCCAGTGACGGCACCATCGGGCGCACCATCTACATGGCCGATAAGGGCACCGAGATTTTTAACGTCGATGCGCGTCTTGAAGGCGACCTTCGACTGGGCGCCACCCGCCATACGCTGGCCATCGGCGTGGATCGGCAAGACGCCCTGTGGACCGAGGACAACAGCTTCAGCCAGATCGGTGGCGGCACCAACCTGAATGTTTATGATCCGCAGTACGGCAATGTGAACTACGCCGTTCTGGATCCGGAAGACAAAGACGACAACCAGATCAAACAGACTGGCGTCTATTTTGTTGACCACATGGAAATCAACCGCGTTGTGGTGTCCGGTGCCCTGCGCTATGACGACACCACCAGCACGGTTCTGGGCACCAACGGTGTCGATACGGACACGGATGACACCGCCACCACCGGCCGGCTCGGTTTGATGTACCAATTCGATTCCGGGGTATCGCCGTACATCAGCTATTCCGAGTCCTTCGTGCCCAACCTGGGCCTGGACGGTTTTGGCGACAGCCTGGACCCGACCACCGGCGAACAGAAAGAAGCCGGCGTTAAATATCTGTCACCGCGCGGCGATCTCGCCATCACCGCCGCCTGGTTCGACATTGAGGAAACCAATCGCGTGGTGGACGGCGCCAATCCACAAAGCGTCGACCAGACCGGCGCCGTCGTGGACGGCTGGGAAGTCTCCGTGAAAAAGCGCTGGGGCAATGCCAGTGTGCTGGCCAATTACACCAAGCTGGACGCCACGGAAGATGACACCGGCGAGCGGCTCGCCTATGTGGCCGAGGACAGTGCTTCCGTTTGGGGTAAGTACGAACTTGAAAGTGGTTTCCGTTTCGGTGCCGGGGTGCGCTATGTGGGCGACACCGTGGGTAGCGACTACGGCAACGGCGCGGGTCCGAAAGTCCCTTCGGTGACTCTCTATGACGCCATGGTTGGTTACGCTACCGGCCCCTGGGACTTCACGGTGACCGGTAAGAATCTGGCCGACAAGGAATACGTTTCCTGGTGTCGGGGTGAAGGCTTTGACTGCGGTTATGGCGAACGCCGGGTGATTCTGGGCGACGTCAGCTACAACTTCTGACTTGTAGGAGCGGGCCCTGCCCGCGAAAGGCCGGCAGGATGCCAGAGAGCTCTGGTATCCTGCCGGGAGCTTCGCTCCCTTTCGCGGGCGGGGCCCGCTCCCACAAGGCCCGTTCCAGCGATTATCTTTTTTGTTCCGCCAGTTTCAGCGCGACGGCCTTGGCGAAATAGGTCAGGATGCCGTCGGCGCCGGCGCGCTTGAACGCCAGCAGTGATTCCATCATCACCTTGTCCTGGTCCAGCCAACCGTTTTGGAACGCCGCCATGTGCATGGCGTACTCGCCGCTCACCTGGTAGGCGTACACCGGCACCTTGAACTCGTCCTTCACCCGGCGCACCACGTCCAGATAGGGCATGCCCGGTTTCACCATCACCACGCCGGCCCCTTCGGCCAGATCCAGCGCGATTTCGTGCAGCGCTTCATCGGAGTTGGCGGGGTCCATCTGGTAGGTGCTTTTGTCCGCTTTGCCCAGATTGGTCGCCGAGCCCACCGCGTCGCGGAACGGGCCGTAATAGGCGGACGCGTATTTGGCCGAGTAGGCCATGATACGGGTATGCGGGAAGCGGTGATCTTCCAGGGCCTGGCGAATCTCGCCGATACGCCCGTCCATCATATCCGAGGGCGCGACCATGTCGGCGCCGGCGTCGGCGTGGGAAATCGCCTGTTTGACCAGGGCGGTGACGGTGACGTCGTTGAGCACATAGCCGTTTTCGTCAAGAATGCCATCCTGGCCGTGAGTGGTGAACGGGTCCAGGGCCGCGTCGGTGATCACGCCCATTTCCGGCACCGCCTGTTTGATCGCCCGGGTGGCGCGCTGGGCCAGACCTTCCGGGTTCCAGGCTTCGGCGCCGTCCAGGCTTTTCACCGCCACCGGCGTGACCGGGAACAATGCCATGGCGGGGACGCCCAGGTCCGCCAGTTCGCGGGCCTCGCGGCAAAGCAGGTCAATGGTCATGCGTTCGACGCCCGGCATGGAGGGCACCGCCTCAGTCCGATTTTCGCCGTCGAGAACGAATACCGGATAGATCAGATCGTCGACGGTGAGGGTGTTCTCGCGCATCAAACGGCGGGAAAAGTCGTCCTTGCGCATGCGGCGCATGCGGCTGGCCGGCCAGGGGGCACGGTTGAAAGACATGGGCCGAACCTCTCGATGGGAAGGGATCAACGAATTGGGAAACGCAGTTTACCAAGCCGGCGCAGGAAGGGGAAAACGTGCCGACGCTGCACTCTATAGTGGCGTTATTATGCCATAAAATAAGTATTAGGGCGCGCAATATGGTGATATAGTGCGAAAATGGATAATAAATGCACAGCGCAGATCTTTGTGGGCGGTGCGTGGCGGGACGCGGCGGTGATCAGCTTGGCGGGCCCGGAACACCCGGGTTGGCGTACGCCCACTTACACCACTTACTTGCCCGATTACGCTCTGGATCATCTGGGGCGTTGTGACGCCGCGGCCTGTGGGGTTCGCTTTCCCGTGTCCTTGGAAATTGACGAACAGGACACCTGGCCGGCCTGGCTGTTGGACGTCTTGCCACAAGGCTACGGGCGACAGGAGTTACTGCGCCAGTTGGATTTGCCGGCCACCGTTGAAGCCAGCGGGGACTGGCCGTTGCTGAGGGCCGGCGCCGGCAATCCGATTGGCAACCTGCGTATCAAGGAAGCCTGGGACTGGCTGGCCGAGGGACAGGCCGGTCCGGCACGCGGGTTTCGCTTTGACGAAGTGGCGGGCCGCCATGAAGATTTCGTGGAACATCTGGCCGGGCACGGCCTGTTCGTGGCCGGCTCCTCCGGTGTTCAGGGCGAATGGCCGAAGATTCTGCTTACCGAGGCCGATGACGGCCTGCTCTATCTGGATCATACACTGGAGGATGACCGTGCCCGGCGCCATTGGCTGGTCAAATTCCAGCGCGGCACGGACCGGGACCTGGAAGCGATCTTGCGCGCTGAAGGCCTTTATATGGCGTTGGCCCGGGACTTGGGCCTGCGCGTTCACGGTGCTTTGGAGATGCACGGACGTACGCTGTTCATTCCGCGTTTCGACCGTTGCGTTGACGATCACGGGGTACAGCGGATCGCCCAAGAGAGCCTGGCTGCGTTGTGTGGCCGGGCGGGCTTTGGCATCGGTTTGAGACATGAAGACGCCTGCCGGGCTTTGGCCGAGGTGGCCACCGACCCGCAAGCGGAGATCATTGAATATCTCAAGCGTGACGTGGCCAATCTGGCGTTGGGCAACAAGGACAATCATGCCCGCAACACGGCCATTGCCCGGCATCAGGACGGGCGTATCGCGTTGACCCCGGTGTTCGATTTCGCCCCCATGTTTCTGCACCCGGACGGGATTGCCCGGCAGAGCCGCTGGCAAGCCGATAACGGGGGGCAGCCGGACTGGCAAGAGGTAACGGAAGCGGTAGCCGCGGCGGGCAATCTGCCGGTTGCACTGTTGCGACGGGCGTTGCGGGAGATGGTGCCGTGTCTTCAGGCGCTGCCACAACGCATGACCTTACTTGGCGTGGATGCGGACCTGGTGGCAAGGCTGCGACCGGGCATTCTGAAACTGGCTGAACAATTGGAGCGCCTGCATGGATAAGCGCTACGCCGAAATGAGCCCGGCGGAGCAGGTCGAGCGGCGTCGCGAAGTCTTGAGCCACATCCAGGCCAGGCCGGAGCTGCCGGTTGATCGGGTGGTGTCGCTGCTGCGGGGCGAGTTGCGCTTCACCTTGAGCGAATACAGTCGACTCACCGGCGTGTCCGCGCGGGTGATTCAGGACATTGAACAAGGCCGCGGCAACCCCACCCTGGGCACCGTGGAGAAATTACTCGCGCCCTTCGGGCTCAAGCTTGCGGTGGTGTCGTCCCGGGCACCACGATCCATACAGGGAGGGGAGTAGCGTATGGGCCGTTGGCGACCGAAAGGCAAGCCCGCCTCCAAGTACATTACGCCGGAGGGTTATCGGCGCATCAACGAGGAGCTGCAGCGGCTCTGGAAGGAAGAGCGGCCGCCGATCACCAAGTCGGTGCAGGAGGCCGCCGCCCAGGGCGACCGCTCGGAGAATGCCGAGTATATTTACGGCAAGAAGCAGCTTCGCGAGATCGACCGCCGGATTCGTTTTCTCAGCAAGCGCCTCGACGGCATGACGGTGGTGGAGCGGGCCCCGGAAGATACCGGCAAGGTGTTCTTCGGTGCCTGGGTGGAAGTGGAGGACGACGACGGCAAGGTCGAACGCTTCCGCCTGGTGGGCCCCGACGAAGCCGACGGCGGCCGTGGCGAGATCAGCGTTGACGCGCCTCTGGCGCGGGCGCTGCTTGGTAAACGGGTGGACGATGAAGCCTGGGTGCGAACCCCCAATGGCGAACGCTGTCTCTACGTGAACCGTATTTGGTACCCCTGACCTATTTGCTAAACCTGAGAGAGTCACCGCACGCCCATGGAAAAAGACAACCGTATTTGGTTCTTCATCCGAAAATCCCTGCTTGGCGGCCTGGTGATTTTGCTGCCGATTTCCATTATCGCGTTTTTCTTTAAATGGATTTACGACGCGGCCACTGGCTTGATCGCGCCGTTCACCGGTCTGGTGGTGCGGTTTTTCGGGCTGCCCAAATTCGCCGCCGACTGGGTGGTGGTGGCGGTGCTTATCGTGTTTTGTTTCCTGGTCGGCACGCTGGTGGCGACCAGTCTCGGCGGCTGGTTATGGCAAAAGCTGGAAAAGCGCGGCATGGAACGGCTGCCGGGCTATCGGATGGTCAAGGAAGTGATCGTGCAACTGTTCGGCAGTAACCAGGACAGCCTGATGCGTGGCGAGGTAGCGCGAGTGTGGCTGTATGGCCGTCAGGTGCCCGCCTCGGTGCTGGGGTTGATCACCTCGCGACACGACGACGGCAATCTTTCCGTTTTCGTGCCTACCGGTCCGAACCCTACTTCCGGGTTTATTTACCATGTCCACGAAGAACTGGTGGAGCGGCGTCCGGACATTTCCGTGGAACAAATGATGAAAACGGTGGTGGCCTGCGGGGCCGGCAGCGCCGCGCTGCTCGGTAAAGAGTAGCGCTAGGCCGACGGTTCCAGGTGTGATGGAAGCGGGCCTTTTTACGGGGCGGCGGGCCCTTTGTGGGAGCGGGCCGAGCCCGCGAAAGGGTGGCTTCCAGCCACCCGGCAAAGGTTGCCCTGCAGGCTCCCAGAGGCCAGTTTGTTGTTCCGCTTTTAGAGCTCTCTGGTATCCCGCCGGCAAGCGTAGCTTGCCTTTCGCGGGCTGGGCCCGCTCCTACAAATCGGTTTCGGCGTCCTCAAGGGCCTGCATGGCTTCTAGAAGCACCATTTCCGCCTCTTCGTGGCGGCTTTTCAGGTCGCCCTGGCGGTTCAGCAGGTCGCTGAGTTCGCCTTTGCGGGCCGGGTCGGTATAGAGGGTTTCGTCGCCGAGCGCGGTTTCCACGTCGCTCAGCTCGCCGCTCAGCCGCTCGAGCTGTTTCTCGAGCTTTTCCACTTCCTTTTTCAGCGGTCTGAGCTGTTCGCGCAAACGCGCGGCGTCCTGGCGCCGTTGTTTGGCGTCGTCCTTGCCGGCGGCTTTGTCGTCGCGGGCCGGTACCTTGGCGTCCCGGCGGGCCTGTTGCAGCCAGCGACCGTAGTCGTCCAGATCGCCGTCGAAGGGGCGCACTCCGCCTTCAGCGACCAGTTGGAATTCGTCCACGGTGGTTTCCAGTAGATGCCGGTCGTGAGACACCAGCACCACCGCCCCTTCGAAACTCTGCAGGGCCAGCGTGAGCGCCTCGCGCATATCCAGGTCCAGGTGGTTGGCGGGCTCATCCAGTAACAGCAGGCTGGGTTTCTGATGCACGATCAGCGCAAGCGCCAGCCGCGCTTTTTCGCCGCCCGAGAATCGCCCCACCGGTTCGAACACGGCGTCGCCGTGGAATCCGAACCGGCCCAGCTCGTTGCGAAGCTGCTGTTCGCTCCAGCGCGGGTGCTGGCGGTGAAGCAACTGAAACGGGCTGTCGTCGGCGGCCAGCCGGTCCACCTGCTGCTGATGGAAATAACCCACTTTGAGATCCGGGTCGCGCTGCACATGGCCGGACAGGGCTGGCAATTCGCCCATCAGGGTGCGGATCAGGGTGGATTTGCCGGCGCCGTTGGGGCCCAGCAGGCCGACCCGGGATTCCGGACGCAGGCTTATCGAGACGCCGGCGAGAATCGGGCTGTCGCCGTATCCGCAGGCGGCGTTTTCCAGCAGGATCATCGGGTTGGGCAGCTTCTCCGGTGCTTTGAAGTCGAACTCGAACCCGGAATCCACGTGCGCCGGCGCGATACGCTCCAGCCTTTCAAGGGCTTTGACCCGGCTTTGCGCCGCCTTGGCCTTGGTGGCTTTGGCGCGGAAGCGGTCGATGAACTTCTGCATGTGGGCGACCTGCGCCTGTTGCTTGTCGTGCATCTTCTGCTGCAGGGAGAGCTGTTCCGCCCGTTGCCGCTCGAAATCCGAATAATCACCGACATAGCGTTTCAGACGTCCGTGTTCGATATGCAGAATCTCGGAGACGGTAGCGTCCAGAAAGGCACGGTCGTGGGAGATCAGCATCAGCGCGCCGGGATGCTGCACCAGCCACTGCTGCAGCCAGAGGATGGCGTCCAGGTCCAGGTGGTTGGTGGGCTCGTCCAGCAGCATCAGGTCGGCATCGCTGATCAGTACCTGAGCCAGGTTCAGACGCATGCGCCAGCCACCGGAAAAGGCGCTCACCGGCTGGCGCTGCTGGGGCTCGGAAAAACCCAGACCGGCCAGCAGCGCGGCGGCGCGCGCCGGCTGTTCCCAGGCGCGCAGGGCATCCAGTTCCGCGTGGGCGCGGGCAATGCCCTGGTTGTCGCCGTGGTCCTGTGCCTCGGCCAGAGCCGCTTCCCAGCGGCGCAGGCCCTGGTTGCCGTCCAGCACATAGTCCACCGCCGGCTGAGCCAGGGCGGGCACTTCCTGCACCATCATCGAGAAACGCCAGTCGGCCGGGCGCTGTACGTTGCCGCCGTCGCTTTCCAGTTCGCCCATGATCAGTTTGAACAGAGAGCTTTTGCCGCTACCGTTGCGGCCGACCACGCCAACGCGGGTGCCTTTGTGCAGCACGAAACTGGCGTCTTCAAGCAGCAGTTCCGGACCGCGGCGTAGATTGATGTGTTCCAGGGACAGCATGGTATAAGGAGCCTCGGGATCGGCAAGTTCGAGCCCGGCGCAGTGTATGGCAAGCGTCGGGATAACAGAAGGGCGGCGGTCGCCATGTCCGCCAGGGAGGACCGCATGAAAGAAGCGCCGCTGTGGCGTTTCGCGCTGCGATTGTGGCGTGATAAACGGGTCGAGCGAGTGTGTTTGCGCTTGCAGGACGAACACCAGGTGCCGGTGGCGGTGCTGCTCACCGCGTTATGGTTGAGCGATGCCGGGCGTCGTCCGGACCCGGCCCTGGGGCGACGGCTGCTCGCCTACGCGGAGCAGTTCGAGGTCGAATACCTGCGTCCGCTGCGTGATGTGCGTCGCCGTGCGGCGCAGGGGCAGGGCACGATCGAACTCAAGCGTCAGATTCAGGAGGCGGAGCTCGAAGGCGAGCGTCTGCTGCTCGATCAGTTGAGCCGCCAAGCCCAATCGCAGCCCGGCGAGCAGCCGGTGTCGGCATTAAGTTGGCTGTTGCTGGTGGTGCCGGAAGCGGGCCAGTGTCAGTCGCTGCAGGCGGCGCTGGAGGAACTGACGACCCTCAGCGAAAGCCTGGCAAAGTCCGAATGAGATGCCGCTGCACCTCCAGCCATTCGCCGATCAGGCGCCAATGGCGCTGATCAACCTGATGACGCGGGTCGCCCTGGTCCAGCATGCTGCGGCCGTCGGACATGGACTGCACGTACTGCTGGGCGTCGCGCAGCGTGATCAAGTAGGGGATCTTCAGGCTGGCAAGAAACTGACGCAGTGCTTCGTAGGTGCGGGTGCGGGTGCGCGCCCGGTTGGCGATCACCGCCAGGCGCCGGGGACGGCGTTGGTAACTGGGCGCCAGCATCACATTCTGCACGAAGCGGGTGGTGGCGCGGATGTCGATCGGGCTGGGCAGTACCGGAATCAAAACAATCTGAGACACCCGCAGCACATGATCCAGTGTATGCCGGTCCATACCCGCCGGTGAGACGATCACCACCACGTCCCGTGCTTTTTGCATCTGATCTTGCAGCCTGCCCAGCGACACCGGTTCGTCCGACGGCCAGCCGAGCGCTTCCACCAGCGGGTCGTCGCGCAGGCGGACCCATTGGGTGGCGGATTGTTGCGGGTCCAGATCCAGTAAGGTCACGCCCTGCCCGGAATGGGCGAAATAGGCGGCCAGATTGGTGGCCAGCGTGGTCTTACCGCACCCGCCCTTGCTATTGGCGACCAGAATCACCAGACGCCGCTCATCCTGGCGCGCTACGCGACGCGCGGAAGACGGTGCCTGGGTGGGATCGGTGCTGTTATTCGGCATAGTGATTTACCCCCCGATTCAACACTATAACCTGTTGATGCGCGTTTTCGTGAATCCCGCTTTTGACAGAAACATTCGGACAGGCACAATGAGCCTCTCTTTGCCGGGGAATCGGGGTCCGGCCCCGTAACCAGGCAGTCGGCGAGGGAACCAATCGGGGGAAAACGCGGTCATGCGTTATCTGGGCATCTTTGTTGTTTTGGCGGGTGTTATCGCCGCGCTGTTGTTCAATGTGCCGATCGGGCACGGCAAACCCTTGCTGGATTGGCAGCAGGCCCGGGACAACTGGACGCAACCGGCGCAATGGTTGACCACTTCGTGGTCGAGTGGCGGGCGTAGCGGAGAAAAGCGGGTGTACCGCTGGCGCGACGCCACGGGAAGCTGGCAGTATGGCCAGATTCCCCCGCCGGGTGTGGAGGTGCAGACCGTTGATCTAGAAGCGCCGACCGTGATTACCGCGGAGGAAATGCGCGGGGAAGGACCGCCGGCGCAGGAAAAATAAACGTACGCCAATGGAGGCAGAATGAAAAAGATCGCAATCGTGCTCGCCGGTACCGTAATGCTGGCGGCTTGTGGTGGAGAGAAGGACAAGAGCGCCGACGTCGAGCTCAAAAGCGAAGACCAGAAAGCGTCCTACGCGCTGGGCTTCCGCAGTGCCGAGCAGATGAGCGCCATGGATAACCTGGACCTGGACGCGATGATCGCCGGTTTGCGTGACGGCTTCGGCGAAGAGCCGGAATCCCGCCTCGGCGAAGACGCGGACATGGATCAACTGATCCGCGATTACCAGACTCGCATGATGGAATCCCGTCAGAAGAAAGTGGAAGAGCAGGCCCAGGCGAATCTGGAAGAAGGTCAGGCTTTCCTGGAAGAGAACGCCGGTAAGGAAGGGGTCGAGGAGACCGACAGCGGCATGCAGTACCTGGTGATGGAATCCGGGGAAGAGGGCGCCGAGTCTCCCACTCTGGAAGACACCGTGGAAGTGCATTACAAAGGCATGCTCCGCGATGGCACCGTCTTCGACAGCTCCATTGAGCGCGACAAGCCGGCGGTCTTCGGTCTGAAGCACATCATCCCGGGTTGGCAGGAAGCCTTGCCGATGATGAAAGTCGGTGACAAGTGGAAGCTGTTCCTGCCGCCCGAGCTGGGCTACGGCGAACAGGGTGCCGGCGGCGACATCGGCCCCAATGAAGTGCTGGTCTTCGAAGTGGAACTGCTGGACGTGAAAAAGCAGGGCGAGAAGAGCCAGAAGGGCGCTCAAAAAGCTGCTGAACCGAGCACTGAAGAGAGCGCTGACGCGGCTGAATAAACCGCGCTAGCCCGACTGATAAAAAAGCCACGCTCCCAAAAGGGGCGTGGCTTTTTTTTGGTTCATCGCGCTTTAGCGGGAAAGCGGTGTTCTCCATCGGGGGCGAGCCACTGTGCCGGGGCCTTCCGGGAACGCCGTGGACCCATGTCGCCGATTTCCCGCTAAAGCGCGATGAACCTTTTTGGGTGTTTGCTGTGGGAGCGGGGCAACCTTTGCCGGCCGGCTAAAGCCGGCCTTTCGCTTGCTGGGCAAGCTCCCACAAGGCCCGCACCCACCGGCGGGGCTAGAAGTTGAGCACTCGAGCGCGCTCGGTGGCGCCGCGGCTGTGCACGCTGAGAATAAGCTGATCTTCCAGGGCGAAACGTTCTTCGAGCATTTCGGTGAGCTGATTCAGGCGTTCCGGCAAACTTTCCAATTGGTTCAAGCAGTGATCGTCGCTGTCGAAGTCTTCATTGAACGCCAGCGCCTCCTCCGTGGAAGGGTCAAGCTGATGGAGAATGTGAGAGGCGAGACTGATGGTGCCGCCTTGATGGACGGCGCCGAGGCGTGCTTCGCGAACCAGCTCCCGATAAATTTCGAAGTGGCCGGCGCTGATATAGTCCATCAGCAACTGACACAGCTCGCGTACTTGTTTTTGAATCGATCCGGGTCTTTGGAATCCTTCCAGACCTTGCACCGAGCACAGTAATACGATCAGACGACGGCGTTGCTCCAGCCAGGCGTGTACCAGAGCTTCAATGCGCCGCCACTGGGCGAGAGTGGCGGAGTGGGGCGTGGCCATAGGGCGCTCCTTGCGTCTCTATCCGCGTTGATTTCCGGGGGACGGACAGTGAGGCTAGCGCCGCTGTTCGCGGCGAGGCAATGGCCGTGTGCGGCCGGGCGCGCCGATTTCTTATGTCGGCGGGGAAAATCGCTTTGCCGTCAGCCGGTTACCGCTAAAGATTGATTATTCATTAGCGCCGCGGCTTTTAGGGGCGCTCTGAATAACGCCGGGGGTCAGCCGGGGAATAACCAGGGGCTGATCAGAGGCCACAACCAGGGCAGCGCCAGGGCGGTGAGCAGGCCGGTCAAGCCCAGGGCAAGCCCGGCGAAGGCGCCGGCTTTTTCGCTGAACTCAAAGGCACGCGCGGTGCCGATGGCATGGGCCACCAGACCCAGGGCGAAACCGCGTATACGGTCGTCTTTAACCCGCAGAACACGGAATACCAGGCCCGCCACCAGGGCCCCGACGATTCCGGTGATGGCCACCGCGCCGGCGGCCAGGGAGACATAGCCGCCGGTGCTCTTCACCACTTCCACCGCGATCGGGGTGGTAATGGATTTCGGCGCCAGCGAGCCGACCACCGCCTGTGGGGCGCCTAATTGCCAGGCGAGCAGAATGGAAAGCCCCGCCGCCAGCGTCGCGCCGATCAGCGTTGTGATCAGAATCGGTCGCCACACGCTGCGCACCGTGTGCAGTTGCCGGTAAAGCGGCCAGGCCAGCGCCACGGTGGCCGGGCCGAGCAGGAACGACAGCACCTGGGTCTGGTCGCGGTATTCGCTGTAGGACACGCCCACCAGCGGCAGCACCACGATCACCGGGATCGACGCGACGATAAACGGATGGAACAACGGCAGGCTGTGAACCTTGCCATACAGCCAGATGGCCAGACGGTAACTGGCCAGCGTCAGCAACAACCCGAACAGCGGCGTGTGGACCAGTTCAGCCATCGGTGTGGTCCCCCTGTGGGGCGGGTTTGCCGCGCTCGCGCAACAACACCTTGAGCAGCAAGGTGACCAGAACCAGGGCCAGAATGGTGCCGAAGATCACCGCCACGGTGAGGGCCAGGGCATAGTCGCTGTAGCGCTCCCATTGCAGCACGATGCCCACCCCGAGCGGGAAAATAAGCAGACTGATATGGCGGATCAGCGCCCCGGAGGCGTCAGCCACCCGTTCGCTGTAAGGCACGCTGAACATCAGCGCCAGCAGCAAGAGCACCATGCCCACCACCGGGGCGGGCAGCGGCAGGCCGGTGAAATAAATCACCAGCTCACCGAGAAATTGAAACAGCAGCAGAATCAGCAGGCCGTCGATCATGGGGCGGATCTCCCGAACACAAAGACCCGCGTCGAAGGTGCGGAGAAGGCGGCTCGCTCAGCCCCGGCGCGGGCGCAGCAATTGTACCAGAGCCACCACCAGCACGCCGCCGAACACCACCAGCGACCAGCCGGGAATGGTCAGGCCGAGAAACTGCCAACTGATCTCCGCGCATTCGCCGGAACCGGACAACACCTGGGCGAGCATGTCGCTGAGCGGGAAGGCATCCAGCATGTAATCCAGACTGGGGCCGCAGGCGGGCACTTCGTCGGCGGGCAGGTTCTGCAGCCACAGATGACGCAGCGCGATACCGATGCCGCTCAGGGTCGCCAGCGCGGTGAGCAGTGCGTAAACGCGCACGCCGATGCCGCGTGGCCCGTGCAGGGTGGCTACCAGCAGTACCGCGGCCACCACCATCAGCGCGATGCGCTGGAAAATGCACAGCGGGCAGGGTTCCAGACCCTCCACGTGCTGCATGTAGAGGGCGCCGGCCAAGGCGGCCAGGCAGCCGAGCAGGGTAAGGCCGTTAAGCACACGGGGGGCGGGCAACGGGGAGGACATGGCTGTTTTCCTTGTTCGAATCGGCAAGCGTCAACGCACCCTATGCAAAACCCCGGCGCCGGGCAAGATGCCCGGCGCCGGGGTCGGAGTGCGGCCTATAGTATCTTCAGACGCTGCGCGAGGTGGCGGGTTCCCGGTGATCGTGCCAAGCGGCGGCACCGGCGTCCCAGCCCTGCACCCACCACTCCGTGAGCGCTTCATCAAGGTACGGACACTGGTCCACGCGACCACCGGCCATGCCCCACATGCAGCCTCGGTTGTAGGCCTTTTCGAACGGGTCGGGTGACGGGTCAAACATGACGTCCCTCCTTTAACATCCCTCCTTCCACCGTGGCAGACTAGCACCGCCGGGAGGGGGCACCAGCGCCACTGGTGTACGAAAAGCGACCACTTATCAGAATATCAGCGTACCTGTGATGTGGGTCTCGCTCTTTCGGCCTGTGCGGTGGGCTGTCAGTCGCGAAAATAGGCGTCCAGGTAAGCGTCGAACGGCATTTCCGGTTCCGCCTCGGCGGCCCGCTGTTGCGCCAGGCTCTCTCCGGCGAGACGTTGCCACTCGCCTTCCAGCTCGGTGTCCAGCGGGCGGGAGCGGAAATGGTCCCGGTGCGCGAGGGCCTGGTCCATGGCGAAGGTGAAAAAGCTTTGCCCGCGACTTTCCAGTTTATCGAGGATGCGCCCGGACGGCGTGGCGTCCGGCTCCAGCAGCTTCTCCCGCTGATGTTCCAGGGCTTCGCGGTAGAGTCGGCCCTGCTGGCCGTCGTGACCGTGGCAACGGTCGAACAGCTCGGCAATGGGCAGCATCTGATCCAGTTTTTCCAGGCCCCAGTTGCGCAGCGATACGGATTTGCCCCAGTTGTTAAGGCGCACGTCGGTATTGCGGCCGTCGTAGACCACCCGGCGTAGGTTTTCCTTGCTGGCGTCCAGGTCGCAATGCTCCAACTGTGGGGACTCACGCAGCAGGCAGTAGGTGGCGAACAAATCCAGGAAACGTATTTCCTGTTGGTTGATGCCCACCGGCTCGAACGGGTTGAGATCAAGCGCGCGGATTTCGATGTATTCCACGCCGCGCCGCTGGAGGGCCAGGGTGGGGCGCTCGGCGCTGTTGATGGTGCGTTTCGGCCGGATCGACGAGTAATACTCGTTCTCGATCTGCAGAATGTTGGCGTTGAGCTGCTGGTAGCGGCCCTCGGCGTCGTGCAGCCCCATTTTTTGGTAGGCCGGGTCGGGGGTTTTCATCGCGTGGGTCAGGGTGCGGACATAGTCGTCCAGATTGTTGTAGCTGATCGCCAGCGATGACTGGGCGTTGTTTTGGTAACCCAGATCGCTCATACGCAGGCTGGTGGCGTTGGGGCGATAGAGACTGTGGTCGAAACTTTCCAGTAGCTGGTGTTCGCGGCCGGCAAGAAACGAGGAGCACAGTGCCGGGGAAGCACCGAACAAATACACCAGCAACCATGAGTAACGCTGGAAGTTGCGGGTCAAATCGAAATAGCGCTGGGAAATATAATCCTGCAGCGGTGCCTCGTTGCCTTCCAGTTCCTGGTTGATGCGCCAAAAAGCGTCCGGGAACGAAAAGTTGTAATGGATACCGGCGATGGTCTGCATCTTGCGCCCGTAGCGATGCCCCAGGCCGATCCGGTAGATGTGCTTCATGCGGCCCACATTGGAACTGCCGTAATCCGCCACCGGCACGTCGTTGTCGTTGGTGATCATGCAGGGCATGGAATTCACCCACAGCAGCTCGTCGCCGATGTGCCGGTAGGCGTAGCGATGCAGGTTTTCGAGGAATTCAATCGGTTGCCGCAGATCGGTACTCGGCGGGGTGATGAACTCCATCAGCGACTCGGAGTAATCCGTGGTGATATACGGATGGGTGAGCGCCGAGCCCAGCTCGCTGGGGTGCGGTGTATGGGCCAGCAACCCCCGGTCGGTGATCCGCAGGCTTTCCTTCTCGATGCCACGGCGGATTTGCGCCAGGGTGGCGGCGGCTTCGGAATCCAGCAATGCCTGGATTCGCTGGCTGAGCGTATCGGTCATGGGCCTATCCGACAGGAGGGTTGAACGCACGGGCCGCCATTGTGGCAGGCCCGGGGCCGGTTATCGTGGTCCATGCGGCTAATTCTGTCACTCTCAGCCGCGCTTGTTCTTGTCTTCGAACGCTTTCGCGAACGCCGCGCCCAGGGCGCCCTGGGCCGCCGGCTTCTGACCGCCGCCCTGGCTCGAGCGCGCTCCGCCCTTGGGTTTGCCGCCACGGCCACGGGGCCGGCCGCTGGGTGCGTCGGCGCCCTTGGGCTGGTCCTGGTGCCGTTCGTCCAGGCGCATGGTCAGGCTGATTCGCTTGCGTGGCAGGTCCACCTCCATCACCTTCACTTTGACGATGTCGCCGGGCTTTACCACGTCGTGGGGGTCTTCCACGAACTTGTCGGCCAGCGCGGAGACATGCACCAGGCCGTCCTGATGCACGCCGATATCGACGAAGGCGCCGAAGTTGGTGACGTTGGTCACCGAGCCTTCCAGCAGCATGCCAGGCTTGAGGTCGTTGAGCGTTTCCACGCCCTCCTTGAACTCCGCCGCCTTGAATTCCGGGCGCGGGTCGCGGCCGGGCTTTTCCAGCTCGCTGAGAATATCGGTGATGGTGGGCAGGCCGAAGACGTCATCGGTGAAGTCGCCGGCGTTGACCTTTTTCAGGAAAGGCGTATCGCCGATCAGATCCTTCAGCGGCCGGCTGTGCTTGTCGGCGATGCGTTCCACCAGGGGGTAGGCTTCCGGGTGCACCGAGGACGCGTCCAGCGGGTTGGCGCCGTCCATGATGCGCAGGAAGCCGGCGGCCTGCTCGAAGGTCTTGTCGCCCAGGCGCGGCACTTGTTTCAGCGCACCCCGTTCGATAAAGGCGCCGTTTTTCTCACGGAAGGACACGATGTTGCCGGCGATGGTGGTGTTAAGGCCGGCGATGCGCGCCAGCAGCGGCGCGCTGGCGGTGTTCACGTCCACCCCCACGGCGTTCACGCAGTCCTCCACCACCGCGTCCAGGGCGCGCGACATCTTTACCTGACTGACGTCGTGCTGATATTGGCCCACGCCGATCGATTTGGGGTCGATCTTGACCAGTTCCGCCAGCGGGTCCTGCAGGCGCCGGGCGATGGACACCGCGCCGCGGAACGACACGTCCAGTTCCGGAAATTCCCGCGCCGCCATTTCCGACGCCGAATACACCGAGGCGCCGGCTTCCGACACCATGATTTTCTGGATCGCCTGGTCGCTGAGCTGCTTGACCACTTCGCCGGCCAGCTTGTCGGTTTCCCGGCTGGCGGTGCCATTGCCGACCGCGATTAGCGAGACGCCGTGCTTGGCGCTGAGCTTCGCCAGCGTGGCCAGGGACTGGTCCCATTGTTTTCGCGGCTGATGAGGGAAAATAGTGGTGTGCTCAAGCAGTTTGCCGGTGGCGTCTACGACCACCACTTTAACGCCGGTACGCAGGCCCGGGTCGAGTCCCATGGTGGCCTTGGGTCCGGCGGGAGAAGCCATCAGCAGGCTCTTCAGATTGCGTGCGAAGACCTGGATCGCTTCTTCCTCGGCCATTTCGCGCACCCGGCCCAGCAGTTCGGTTTCCAGATGGGTGTTGAGTTTGATCTTCCAGGTCCAGCGCATCACTTCCGCCAGCCAGTCGTCGGCGGCACGTCCCTGATGGCGCCAGTCAGCGACCTCGGTGACCATCGCCTCGCAGGGATGCGGCTGGGCGTTTTCCAGTTCTTCCGGCAGCACCAGCGACACATGCAGCACGCTTTCGTTGCGACCACGGAATAGCGCCAGGGCGCGGTGGCTGGGAATGTTCTTGAGCGCTTCCTGGTGTTCGAAGTAGTCGCGGAACTTGGCCCCTTCGTCGTCCTTGCCGTCAGCCACCTTGGCTTGGATATGGGCTTTGTCCCACAGGAAAGTACGCAGCCGGGTGAGCAGCTCGGCGTTTTCCGCGAAGCGCTCCATCAGGATCTGCTTGGCGCCGTCCAGCGCCTCCTTCGCGGTGGTGATCTTGTGCTCTTCGTTGAGGTAGCCAGCGGCTTCCTGCTCCGGGTCCAGGGCCGGGTTGCCCAGCAACGCTTCCGCCAGTGGCTCCAGACCCGCCTCCCGGGCGATTTGCGCGCGCGTGCGGCGTTTCGGCTTATAAGGCAGGTACAGGTCTTCCAAGCGGGTTTTGGTGTCCGCCTCCTTGATCGCCTTTTCCAGTTCCGGGGTCAGCTTTTCTTGCTCGGCGACGCTTTTGAGAATCGTCTCGCGGCGGTCCTCCAGCTCGCGCAGATAGCGCAGCCGTTCTTCCAGTGTGCGTAGCTGGGTATCGTCCAGTCCGCCTGTGACCTCTTTACGGTAACGGGCGATGAACGGGACCGTGGCGCCTTCGTCGAGCAGCGCCACGGTGGCGGCGACCTGCTTGGGCTGGGCGTTGATTTCCTGGGCGATCAGTTGTTCGATGCTTTGCATGGGATTCCTGGCTTGCACGCCGACACGCAGCACGCAAGCACGCTGGCCGACTTGGCGTGATGCGTGTAAGCGCGTTGCGTGCAAGCGCTTCATTACTAAACGACCGGAATCATAGGGAATGACTCCGGCCGTTCATAGATTGACTTGACGGGGCGGGCTGTGGTTGCCGCGCAGGGCCGTTGCGGGGGTTGCCCGGGAAGGTCGCCGGGTCAGCCCAGCACGCGCTGGATCATTGACGCCAGCTCCGCCTCCTGCGGCGGCTTCACAATGTAGCCGGCGGCGCCTTGACGCTCGCCCCAAACTTTGTCGGTTTCCTGATCCTTGGTGGTCACCAGGATCACCGGGATACTACCCAGTTCGGGGTCCTTGGTGAGCTTACGGGTGGCCTGGAAGCCGTTCAGCTCCGGCATCACCACATCCATGAGAATCAGGTCCGGCTTGTGCGCGCGAGCCTGCTCGATCCCTTCCATGCCGTTGCTGGCGGTGATCGCCTCGTGCCCCTGGTTTTCCACCATTTTGACCAGGTTGGTCAGTTGGGTGGGAGAATCGTCCACCACGAGAATCTTGGCCATTGTTATCTCCTTCGGCCGGCGGTCCGGCTTTGGGTTGATGAGTTGGTCAGGGGCTCCTTGCAGGTCTCGGCGACCGGCGCCGGTCCCCTCGGCGCGCGGGAATGATAGCAGGCCCGAAGGTAAAGGTAAGCTGATCAGTTCCGGCAATGATTGCCGTTATGCGTCACCCGTTCGCGGGCGCCGGTAATCTTTCTATACAATCCAGATTTGCCTGGCGGGCCTCCGCCGGGTACACCGGGCGACCCGGGTTGAATTCCGGCCTTCCTGTCGGCGAGGAGCACCATGAGCGAACAAGTGGAAAAGATTCTGGTGGTGGACGACGACGCCCGCCTGCGTGGTCTGCTGCAACGGTTCCTGGAGGAGCAAGGCTACGCGGTCAAGGCGGTGGCGGACGCCGACCAGATGGACCGCGCCCTGTCCCGCGAGATTTATTCGCTGATGGTGCTCGACCTGATGTTGCCCGGTGAGGACGGCCTGTCGATCTGCCGCCGCCTGCGCGACGAGGACAATCGCCTGCCGATCATCATGCTCACCGCCAAGGGCGACGACGCGGAACGCATCGAGGGCCTGGACGCCGGCGCCGATGACTACCTGCCCAAGCCGTTCAATCCCAAGGAGCTCAGCGCCCGTATACGCGCTGTGTTGCGTCGTCACGTGCGCGAGGTGCCCGGCGCCCCCAGCAAGGAAGAATCGGTGGTGCGCTTCGGCCCCTGGAGTCTGGATCTCGGTAACCGCACCCTGGCCCGCGAAGATCAGCCCCAACCCCTGACCACCGGTGAGTTTGCGGTACTCAAGGCGCTGGTTCAGAACGAGCGCGAACCGCTTACTCGTGACAAGCTGATGAGCCTGGCGCGGGGCCGCGAATGGTCCGCCATGGAGCGCTCCATCGACGTGCAGGTGTCGCGCTTGCGCCGTCTGCTTGAAGACGACCCCTCCAAGCCGCGCTACATTCAAACCGTTTGGGGTGTGGGCTACGTTTTCGTGCCGGACTGACCGCCACCCGGTAGAATGCCTTGATGCCCAACCTACTCCCGAAAAGCTCCTTCGCCCGCTCGGCGCTGATCATCGGTCTGGTGATCGGTCTGAGCCAGGGCATCACGCTGTGGTTTTTCGCCCGCAATGCTTACCTGCCCGGTATTCGCGAATACGCCCGTTTGACCGCGCTGCAGGCGGAACTGGTGTTTCAAAACGAGGGGGACGCCACTTTGTCCCGCCGTCTTGGCGAAACCACCGGTATTAACCCGGGCAGCCCGCCGGAACTGCGTCAGCCGGAAAGTCTGATTCTCTCCCGTCCGGTGGTGGAGCGTTTTCGCGAGGAGGTGTCGGAGTTGCTCGGCGAGAGCGCCACCGTGCGCTTGGAAGACGCGCGCCAGCCGGTGCTGTGGGTCACCGCGCCCTCCTTCGGTGAGCGCTGGCTTCGTGTGCCGATGGCGTTCTTTCGAGACTACGACCGTTATCTACTGCTGGGGTGGGGCGTCACCGTGCCGCTGCTGGCGGTGATCGGCGGGTTGCTGATCGCGCGCAGTCTTAACCGGCCCTTGCGGCGGCTGGCGCGGGTGGCGCTGAAAGTAGGGCGCGGCGAGGCCGTGCCGGTGCTGAACGACGCGATCGGTCCCACTGAAATCCAGGCGGTCAACCGGGCGTTCAACCGCATGACCAGCCAGCTTCAGCAAGCCCAGCGTGACCGGGCTCTGTTGCTTGCCGGTGTTTCCCATGATTTGCGCACGCCGCTGACTCGATTACGTTTGTCGGCGGAGTTCCTTAACGACGAGGAAATGTCCCAGGGCATCGTTGAGGATATCGAGGACATGGACGCCATTCTCGACCAGTTTATTTCGTTTATTCGCGATGGCGCCGACGAGCAACCTGATTATGAAAATCTCAATGATCTGATTGACGAGGTGGCCGGCAAGTACCCCCAGGAGCAGCTACGTATTCGTCAGTCTGATCTGCCGCGTCTGATGCTCAAGCGGCTAACCGTCAAACGTATGCTCTCCAATCTCATCACCAATGCGCTCAAGTACGGCGCGGCGCCGGTGGAGATCGAGACCTGGCTGGACGATAACGCGTTGCTGTTGGTGGTGCGGGATCATGGCAAAGGCGTGCGCGAAGAAGATATTCCGCTACTGCTGCAGCCGTTTTCCCGGGGCGAGAAGGCGCGTACTTTGAGTGGCAGCGGCCTGGGACTGGCCATCGTCAAACGGATTGTCGACATGCACCACGGCGAGATGGCGCTGGACAATCATCCCCATGGTGGCCTGCGGGTGAGCATCCGTTTCCCGCTTACCGGCCAGTTGGTGCAACCGGAAACCCTCTCCGCCGGCGTTCGTTAAGCGCTTAACTCCGGGAATCCGCCGGTGTCGAGGATGCCGACTCCATGGCGCGGCTGGCGAAGAAAATCAGCAAGCCGCCGGCGGCGAGCGCCGCGCCCACCAGGCCGCTGCTGGACCACACCGCACCCTGCGCGATCACCGCGCCGGCCAGCCAGGCGCCCAGGGCGTTGGCCAGATTAAAGGCGGCATGGTTGAGCGACGCCGCCATGGTCTGGGCGTCGCCGGCCACGTCCATCAGGCGTGTCTGAATGGTCGGGCCCAATGCCATGCTGGTACCCACCAGGCCGACGAACAGCAGCCCGGCCCAGACCTGATTGGCGGCGACAAAGAACAGCGCCTGTATCACCAGGCACCAGATCAGGATCAATGGAATGGCCTTGAGTAGATTCCAGTCCGCCACACGGGCGCCGACCAGGGTGCCGAGAATGGTGCCGACACCGAAGATCGCCAGCACCAAGGGGCCTAGCGCTTCCGCCATGCCCGCCTGTTCGGTGAGTGTGGGCATCACGTAGCTGAATACCGCGAACATGCCGCCGAAGCCGATACTGGCGATGCCCAGCGTGAACAACACCTGCTGATTAACCAGCGCGGACAGCTCGCGCAGGGGGCTGGCGTTCGGGTCGCGGGGCACGAAGGGCACGAACAGACGAACCATCAGCGCGGTGGTGGCGGCGATTCCGCCCACGGCGGCGAACGCCACCGGCCAGCCGAACTGGTTGCCGGCCCAGGTCCCCAAGGGGGCGCCCAGCAGGATCGCCACGGTCAGCCCCATCATCACGCGAGCCACCGCCCGGGCGCGCTGATCCGGCGCCACCGCATTGGCGGCCACCAACGCGGCGACGCCGAAATAGGCACCGTGGGGCAGCCCGGCGATAAAGCGCAGGCCGACGAAAGACCAGAATCCCGGCGCCAGCGCGCTGGCCAGATTGCCCAGGGCGAATACCAGCATCAACACGATCAGTAATTGCCGCTTGGGTACCTTCGCCGCCAGACAGGAGATCAGCGGTGCCCCGACCACCACGCCCAGGGCATAGCTGCTGATCGCATAGCCCACGTGTTGCGGGTCCACCGACAGATCCGTGGCGATGCGGTTCATCAGCCCCATGATTACGAATTCGGTGGTGCCGATGGCGAAGCCGCCCAGTGCCAGAGCCAGTTCGGCGAGACGAGGGTGACGTGCCGGGGCGGCACTGGGCAGGGCGGACATGATGGTCTCCGGGCCGGGGAACAGGGGGCGGGGAGTATCGCAAACCGTGGTGAACAATAGAACGCATTTCGTTTATCGTCGCGATTGGCGCCATTAATGGAACCCGGCGCGCAGGGCCAGCGCCGCGATGCTCAGGGTGGCCAGCGACAGTACCGCGCCGAGCGCCAGCGGGCGCCAGCCGGCCTGACGCAACAGGCCGGCGTGGGTGCTCAGTCCCAGGGCCGCCATGGCCAGCGCCAGCAAGGCGTCATCCAGAATGGCCAGTGGGGCCGCCACGGCGTTGGGCACCAGGCCCAGGCCGTTGACCAGCAGCGCGGCGACGAACAGCAGGGCGAACGGCGGTACGCCGATGCGCGGGCGAGGGGCGGCGTTCGTGGTCGCCGCTACGTCGCCGCTCGGGCGCCACGCCGCCAGCGCCAACAACGCCGGTGCCAGCATCATCACGCGTACCATTTTCACCAACAGTGCCTGGTCCACCAGGGTGGGCGACATGGCCTGGGCCGCCACCAATACTTGCGCCACCTCCTGCACCGTGGTGCCGGTGAGCACGGCGTATTGTGCCGGCTCGCCGAGCAGTGTGGGCCATTGGTGGAACAGGATCGGCAGCAACAACATATTGAGGGTGCCGAAAATCACCACCGCCGCCACCGCCATCGCAGTATCCCGGTCGCGACCACGTAGCACCGGTTCCGCCGCCAGCACCGCGGCGGCGCCGCAAATGCCGTTGCCGGCACCGATCAGCAGCGCCGCCGGACGGGTCATGCCCAGCCGGCGTCCCAGCCAGGCGGCGAGTAACAGACTGACGATTACCTGGCCGGCGTTGAGTGCCACGATGCGCGGGCCGAGGTCGGCCACCGCCGTTAGCGGAATGCGCAAACCGTACAGGACGATGGCGGTTTTCAGCACCGGCCCCTTGAACCAGCTCATGGCCGGGGCGCCGGCTTCGCGCCAGCGTGCCGGCAGTCCCTGGGTGAGCAGCAAACCGCCGAGCAGCGCCAGTGCCAGGGTGCTTAGCCCCAGGGCGCTGGCCCAGGCGGTGCCCGCGATGGCGGCGGCGAGGGCGGCGCAGGCCGGTATCAGCAGTGCGAACGGCAGGCGCCGCGCCGCGGGGAGTGCGATCGGTGATGTCATCAGGGCCTCCGTAGCGATGTCAGGGAGGCACTATGCGAGCCGGTCGGAAATTAATATATTTAATAATTATTTAGATATAACTAAAATAAACTTATGAATGACACGACCTTAAGACAATGGCGGCTGTTTCTGGCCGTGGCGGAAACCGGCAGCGTGGCCGCCGCCGCCGAGGCGGTGGCACTCACGCAGCCGGCGGTGAGTCAGGCGCTGGCGGGTCTGGAGGCCCGTTTGGATACCGCCCTGTTCGACCGGGTTGGGCGCGGACTGCGTATCAATGCGGCGGGCCGGCAACTGTTGCCGGAAGCGCGGGCTTTGCTGGCCCAGGCCACCCGTTGCGAGACCCTGTTCCAGGCGCCGGTGCTGGAAGTATCCCTGGCGGCCACGCATACCCTTGGCAGCTATTACCTGCCGGCGCGTTTGGCGGCTTTCCGTCAACGGCATCCGGATGCCCGTGTCGACATGCAGGTGGTCAACACCGATGCGGCGGTACGTCTGTTGCTGGATATGGCGGTGGATCTCGCGTTTGTGGAGGGACCGGTGTCGCACCGGCTGTTGAGTGTGCATCGCTGGCACGACGACGTTCTGTTGCGGGTGGTGGCTGCCGACCGGCAAGCGGCGTTGGGCGACGATCCGTCGCGCTGGGCCTGGGTCATGCGTGAGCCGGGGTCGGGAACCCGTAACGTGATTGAGCAGCGTTTGGCGGATGCCTTCCCGCCGGCGCAGCGGGTGCTGCAGTTGGGCAGTGGCGAGGCGGTCCGCCAGGCGATTCTGGCCGGCGCCGGGGTCGGTTACGTCAGTGAGGTGGCGGCCGCCGCCGCACTGCGCGACGGTCGGCTGAAAACGGTGCCGGGGGCGCAGTCCCGGCTGGTGCGACCGTTGTATCGGCTGCACCATCGTCAACGCGGCAGCGGCGCCGGTGAACGCGCGCTGTTGGCGTCCATGGCCGGCCCGGCTGACTGAGGACTCAGGTCGTGGCCGGTTCGCCCAGCGCCGATGTCGGCACCAGCGGGATATTCACCCGCGACGGCATCGCCGGCGTGCTGTACACCGTGAGCAGGCCGAGCAGCCCTTGCAGCAGGTCCGGCAGCGGGCTCAGCCCGTGGGGCAGGTCGCTGGCGCCGACGCTGATGCGCAGCCGGTGGCCGGCGGGGATCACCGCGCTGGTGGGGAACACCTCCACGTCGGCGCGGAACGGCCGCAGCGGGCCCACCGGCTGCTGCGATGCCGCCGTGAACGGGTGCCAGGGCTGGATCAGTTTACCGTCCATGAAGCGCGATCGGGTGGCGTTGAAGTCGCTCATCGAGGCCATCTGAATGCCGTTGGTCAGCTCCCGGGACAGGCCGTTGGGGTCCACGACGCTGACCCGCACCACCACATTGCTGTCCAGTGCCGTGGTGGAGGCCCAGATCTGGCCGCCGATCGGGCCGTTGATGGCCATATCCTCTTCCATGGGCTCGCTGGTGTAGACCGCTTCCAACAGCTCGGTGACGTTGTTCTGTTCCTTGCACGGCGACGTGATCAGGCCCAGCACGCCGGCGGTCCATTGGCTGGCGCTGGCGGAGCACAGCCCGTTCACCGGAGTTTGCAGCAGCGAGGTGCGGCGGTTGCCGGTGGGCGCCTCCCGATTGATCTCGCCGAACAGCGGCAGGCCCGGCTTGCCATGCAGATAAAACACTTCGGCGTGCGCTTGCGGGTGCGGCCAGTCGGCGGCGGTGATGTAGCGCTCCGCGCCGGTGTAGTACTGGGTTACCGGTGGGTAGTCGCCGGCGCCGGTGTCCATGCCTTTCAGGTATTGGTCGAACCAGGCCAGACGGATGTTGGCCAGGGCCGGCACGCCGTCCGCCGGCAGCCCGGCGCCGGATGAACCGTCCAGGTGTTCCCAGGGACCGATCAGCAGCTTGCTGGTGGTGCCGTTGTTCTTGAGCCCTTCATAAATCAACGGCTCGCCGCGCTGGAAGATGTCGCGCAAGCCGCCGACCACGAAGGTCGGCGCGGTGATCTGGTCGATCTGTTCCAGCGGCGAGCGCTGGCGCCAGAAATCGTTGTCGTACTTGTTGTCGTCACCGATCAGCGCGCCGCCCACCACCGGCACCGGAAATTCAGTGAGGGTGCCGGCCAGGTGATCCAGCAGCGTGTTCAAGTAATAGCCAGGCTCGTCGTTCTCCAGCCCCACTGGCGTGGGAATGATGCCCAGCCCGGTGACCAGGGTTACCCATAGCGGAATAAAGCCGGCGTTGATTTGTCCGCCGCTGAACACGATATCCCGGTAGGCGTCGCCCATCGGCACGATGGCGAAGATAGCGTCCAGCCCAGGGTGTTGCCGGGCGCCGGCGAGCAGGCCGGTAATCCCCATATAGGAGGCGCCGTTCATGCCAATGGTGCCGTTGCTCCAGGGCTGGGTGTCGATGTAGTCGAGCAGTTCGCCGATGTCCTCGTGATCCACCTCGCTGAATGCTTGCCAGGTGCCCTCGGAGGCGCCGGTGCCGCGTAGGTCGGCAATGATGTAGGCGTAGCCGCGCTGCACCAGGTACGGGTCGGCGGCGCCGATGGCGCCCAGCGATTGGTTGTAGCCGGTGAAGGTGGCGATCACCGGAAAGGGGCCGTCCACCGGCTCGCCGTTTTCATCCGCCGGCAGGGTCACGGTGGCGGACAGGCGAATGCCGTCGCGCATAGTGATCAGTTGCTGCGGCAGGGACACGGTGCCGGGGTATTCCTCGGGACGCTCATAGGGCGCGTCCCAGGCCAGGCTGATCGGCTCGGGCTCGGGCTCGGGCTCGGGCTCCGGTTGCGGGCCGGGTTGTTCGGTGGGCGTTTCGTTCACCGGGGCGCCGGTGTTGGCGCTGGCAGTGGCGGTATTGCCGCCGCTGTCGCCGCCGCAGCCGGTCAACGCCAGCGCCATCAGGAACAACAGGCACGACAGAACAGGGCCCTGGGCCTTGGGGTGAACACACTGCATGGTTGGTCCCCTGGGAATTATTGGATTAATGGGGGCGGACCGGCCGGCTGGGCTAGTCACATCTTTGTTTATGCAAGGTTACCCAGAAGCGGCCCTGGCAACTGTTGGCACGATGGTGCGTATCGGTGACGAAGCTTGGGTTTATGTGGCGCTGTGTAACAGGGGCATCACTGGTATGCTGCTTCGCCACCCGTTTCCGCTTTGCTCGACAGGAGAAGTCCGATGACCGACGACCACGCTTCCGACCCCCGCCGCCGTTACTCCGCCCCGGTAGTGGACGGCGTGGGCAAGGCGCCCAGCCGTTCCATGCTGCGCGCCACCGGTTTCACCGACGAGGATTTCACCAAGCCGCAGGTGGGCATCGCATCGACATGGAGCCGGGTGACGCCGTGCAACATGCACATCAATACCCTGGCGGACGAAGCCGGCCGGGGCGCCGACGCCGCCGGCGGCAAGAGCGTGATCTTCAACACCATCACCGTGTCCGACGGCATCGCCAACGGCACCGAGGGCATGAAGTACTCTCTGGTGTCTCGTGAAGTGATCGCCGACTCCATCGAAACCGTGGCCGGCTGCGAGGGCTTCGATGGTCTGGTGGCCATCGGCGGCTGTGACAAGAACATGCCCGGCTGTTTGATGGGGCTGGCACGGCTTAACCGGCCCTCGGTGTTCGTCTACGGCGGCACTATTAAACCGGGCAAGAACCACACCGACCTGATTTCCGTGTTCGAGGCGGTGGGCGCCCACGCCAAGGGCGACAAGTCGCTGATTGAAGTGAAACAGGTGGAGGAAGAGGCGATCCCCGGCGCCGGCTCCTGCGGCGGCATGTACACCGCCAACACCATGGCCAGCGCCATCGAAGCGCTGGGCATGAGCCTGCCCGGCAGCTCCGCCCAGAACGCCGAGGACAACGACAAGCTGGAAGACTGCCGCGCCGCCGGCGAAGCGGTGCTCAAGCTGCTTGATCTGGATATCAAACCCCGCGACATTCTTACCCGCGAGGCGTTCGAGAACGCCATCACCGTGGTGATTGCTTTGGGCGGCTCCACCAATGCGGTGCTGCACCTGATCGCCCTGGCGCACACCGTGGATGTGGACCTGTCCCTGGACGATTTCACCCGTATCGGCAAGAAAGTGCCGGTGCTGGCGGACCTGCGCCCCAGCGGCCACTACATGATGAGCGAGCTGGTGGCGATCGGCGGCATCCAGCCGCTGATGAAAATCCTCCTCGATGCGGGCCTGCTGCACGGTGGTTGCCTGACCGTCACTGGCAACACCCTGGCCGAGAACCTGGATAACGTGGCGCCCTATCCGGCGGACCAGGACATCATTCATGCTCTGGATCAACCGATCAAAAAAGACAGCCACTTGCGCATTCTTTACGGCAACCTGGCGCCCACCGGCGCGGTGGCCAAGATCACCGGTAAAGAAGGCACTCAGTTCACCGGCAACGCCCGCGTGTTCCATTCCGAGGAAGAAGCCACCGATCGCATCATGGACGGCACCGTGGTGGCCGGTGATGTGCTGGTGATCCGCTACGAAGGGCCCAAGGGCGGGCCGGGCATGCGCGAAATGCTCACGCCCACGTCCGCGATCATGGGGCGTGGCCTGGGCCAGGACGTGGCGCTGATCACCGACGGTCGTTTCTCCGGCGGCAGCCACGGCTTCGTGGTCGGCCACCTGACCCCGGAAGCCCAGGACGGTGGCCCCATCGCGCTGGTGGAAACCGGCGACCGGATCATCATTGATGCCGACCAGGACGTGATCACCCTGGATGTGAGCGATGACGAACTGGCACGCCGCCGCGCCCACTGGCAGGCGCCGGCGCCGCGCTACACCCGGGGCGTGCTGGCCAAGTATGCCAAGACGGTGAGCTCCGCGTCATTCGGCGCCATCACCGACGGCGACTGATCACGTCGCCGCCGGCCGGCGCGGACTATTCCGGCTCGCGCCGGAACCCGACACTGAAACGGTTCCACATATTGATGATGCCGATCAGGTAGCTGAGATCGGTGCGTTCTTTCTCGCTGAAGTGTGTCGCCAGCCGGTCGTATTCGCGGCTGTCGTCGCGCTGTTCACTGAGCCGGGTGAGCTGCTCGGTCCAGGCCAGCGCGGCGCGCTCCCGGTCGCTGAACCAGGGCGCCTCCCGCCAGCCGGCCACGGTGTCCAGAACCTCGTCCGGCACTCCGGCCTTGCGGGCATCGCCGGCGTGCATGTGCATGCAAAAAGCACAGCCGTTGATCTGTGAGGCACGCAGCTCCACCAACTTGATCAGCCGTTCGTCCAGGCCGGTGGCCTGAATCACTTTTTGCGCGCCGAACATGGCTTTCATGGTTTCCGGCGAGGCTTTGTAGAAGTCGAATCGCGCTTGCATGACAGTCTCCTTTTCATCGTTGCCCGGTGGACGTCTTTGTCGCATTCTCAACTTTATTGGCTCTTTAAAAAGGGCCAATTTGAGAAATTAAAGGAAACCAATTTATGCGACTCCATTTGCCGCTGGAGGGCGAAGGTTCTTTGCGTCACCGGCTTTACCGGGATCTGCGCGAGGCCTTGAAGCGGGGTGGTTTGCACCTGGGCGAGCGATTGCCGCCCAGCCGCGAGCTGGCCGGCCATCTCGGCGTGGGCCGGAAAACCGTGGTCGAGGCGTATGAGCAGTTGGTGGCGGAAGGGTTCTTTCACACGCGACCGGGCAGCGGCACTTTCGTGGCACGTCTGCCACCGGCCACCGAGTCCGGTCGGCCTGACGCACCCGGTCCCGGGCCGGGAAACCATTGGCGGCCCGGGTCGGTCTGGGGCGGCCGGCAAACGCCGCATTACTTTAATTTCGCCGGCGGCGTTACCGACCGCCGGCGGTTGCCCCATGGGGATTGGCGTCGTGCACTATCGCGGGCGCTGCGCCAACAGGAGGGCGATACGTCGCTCTACGGTGACCCGGCCGGAGACGAAGGCCTGCGCCGGGCGATCACTCATTATCTGGCCTACAGCCGGGGGCTTCCCTGTGCCGCGCAAGACTTGCTGGTCGTTCAGGGCGCCCAACAGGGCCTGGATTTACTGGCCCGGGTGCGGGTGGCGCCGGGGGACGTGGTGGCCGTTGAGGAACCGGGTTATCCGCCGGCCCGGGCGGTGTTCGAGGCGCGCGGCGCGCGCGTGGTGGGGGTGCCGGTCGACGAGCAAGGCCTGCGCGTGGATCGCCTGCCGGCATCGGTATCGTTAATTTACGTGACGCCGTCGCACCAGTTTCCGTTGGGTATGCCGATGGGGTTGCAGCGGCGATTGGCGTTGCTCGACTTCGCCAGGCGTCACGACGCCTTGGTCGTGGAAGACGACTACGACGGGGAGTTCCGTTTTCAAGGGCGGGCTCTGGATGCTTTAAAGAGTCTCGACCGGCACCAGCAGGTGGCCTATCTCGGTTCTTTTTCCAAGGTCTGGCACGCGGACCTGCGGCTGGGCTATCTGGTGATGCCCGCCGGCCTGGCGCCGGCGTTGCGTCAAGCCCGCACCTTCAGTGACGGCTATCCGCCAGCGCTCACCCAGCGGGCCCTGGCGCTGCTTATGGAAAACGGGGCCTTTGCCCGCCATCTGCGCCGTATGCAACGCCTTTATGAGCGCCGGCGGAGTCGCCTGTTGACCGCGTTGCAACAGGCATCGCGCTCCTGGACGCCGTTGCCTCAGGTGGCCGGACTGCACTTGGCGGTGCGGTTTGAGCAGTGGGTTCCGGCGTTACCCGAGAAACTGGCAGCGGCGAATATCAGTGCCCAGGATCTGGGTAGCTTCTATCGGCACGCCGGTGCCGCGGGCACCGGCGTGCTGCTCGGCCTGGGAATGATTGAAGAGTCTTTGATTGACGACGGAGTGGACGCCTTGGCCGCCTGCCTGTAAGTGTATTTCAGAATACCGGCTTCTGCGGGATTTCATGCGTGATTATGTCGCCCAGCAACAAGACACCTCGGGCTATGAAGGCTGGCTCACCGACAAGGTGGAGCAGTCTCGTGCCTCCGCGGAAGCGGGGCACCTGGTACCTGCGGCCGATGTGGAAGCCCGATTCGCGGCACGCCGCGCGGCGACCCGAGCTCGCCTGGCTGGTAAATGATGGGGTTGTTCTGGACGCCGCAAGCGATCCAGGATCGTGAAGACATTTACGATTTCATTGAGCAAGAGAATCCCGCTGCCGCCCTGGACCTCGACGAACTGTTTTCCGAAGGTGCGTTGCGCCTGACTGACGACCCGAACAGCGGGCGGCCGGGTCTGGTACCCGGCAGCCGGGATCTCGTGGTTCACAAACACTACATGCTGGTTATGACGTGGCCGGGGAACAGGTACGAATATTGAATGTCGTGCACACGGCCCGGCGGTGGCCACCGCCGGCATTCTGACTGGTTATTTTTGCTTCGAGGCCCAGATCGCCAGCTTGTGCTGCATCGATTGCTGCGACACCTGATCTTCCGGTAACGGCTGGATCAGGTTGTCGTGTACCAGCAACCGGTAAATGTATTCCACTTTTTCAGCGGCGGAATCGGTGGGTTCGAATTCCACCACGCCGCGCTTCTCGCCGTACTCCATGCCTTTTGTGATGGCTTTTTTGACCAGTTCCTTTTCGTTTTTCAGTTTCTTCATAACGTTGGCTCCAGCCGCAGCAGTTTGCCGTCGGCGGCATCAGTGAGCAGATAGAGGTGGCCGTCCGGCCCCTCGCGTACGTCGCGAATGCGTGCGCCCTGTGCTTGCAGGTAACGGGTCTCCGCGGTGGCGTCGTCGCCCTCGAAGGCGACCCGGTTCAAGTGGGTAAGTTTCAGTGCGCCGGACAGAACGTCGCCGCGCCATTGTGGGTAGCGGTCGCTGGTCACGAAGGTCATGCCGGAGGGGGCGATGGATGGCACCCAGTAGTGCAGCGGTTGGGCGTGACCTGCTTTCTTTTCCTCGCCGATGCCGGGGCCGTAGTACTCGTTGCCGTAGGTGATTACCGGCCAGCCGTAGTTGATGCCGGCGCGCACCACGTTGATTTCATCGCCGCCGCGCGGGCCGTGCTCGTTGAGCCAGGGTTCGCCGCTTTCCGGGTGCAGAGCCAGGCCCTGGGGGTTGCGATGGCCCCAGCTCCAGATCGCTGTTTTCGCACCCTCCTGGCCCACCAGCGGGTTGTCGGCGGGAACGCTGCCGTCGTCGTTAACGCGGATCACACTGCCGCCGTGGCCGCCGGTGTCCTGGGCGCGGTCGCGCTGGCCCCGGTCGCCGACGGTGATAAACAGGTAACCGTCGTTATCGAACAAAATACGGCCGCCGAAATGCTTGGCGGTGTCGGTGCAGGCGTCGGCAATGAAGACGTCCTGGAACTGCTTGAGTTCGCCGTCCGCGTAGAGACCGTGCCCCACGGCGGTGGTGGCGCCGCCGTCGCAGGCTTTGGCGTAACTGAGATAAAGGCGCCGGTTGTCGGCGAAATGAGGGTGCGGCGCGACGTCGAACAGACCGCCCTGGCCCTTGGCGACCACCTCGGGCACGCCAGATATCGGCACTTCGATAAGACGGCCATCGCGGACTCGCCGCAGGTCGCCGCCCCGTTCGGTGATCAGCCATTCGTCGGACAGGAACGCCAGGGCCCAGGGGTGGGCCAGGCCGTCGATCAGCGTGGTGGCGGTGAGCGATGAATCGTCGTTCGGGGACAGTGGGCTTTGCGCGTCGGCGCAGGCGGAAATCAACAGCGCGCTGCCCAGCGTGACGGTCCAGGACAGGCGGTGTCGGGGATTGTGGCGGTTCGGTCGGGTCATGGCGTCGAGTCTCACCGGCGAATGGATGACGACAGTGAGCATGCCATGACCGCGTCGGGTCGTGAAGGCGGGCGGCTTATTTGCCGCCGCGTGCGTATTTCAGGAACTTTTCCATGGCGATATCTCGCTCGGCGGCGACGTTCTTGGCGCTGTCGAGCTCGTTGAGTCGCGCCAGCAATTCCGCGCTGCCGGGCGCCTCCGCAAAAAGATCCAAGCCGAACATCTTGCGGCTGAGTACGGAAGCCAGGTCGAAGCTGTACAGGAACATGGCGTCGGCGGCGGTTAGCTGATCGCCAGCCAGCCAGGGCTGAAAATCAGCGATTCGGGCGAGGGCCCGCGCACCCTTGGGCAGTGTTTCCTTAACTTGAGCTTTGGTTTCGTCGCTGACTTTCCCGCCGAAGAACATTTCCATATAGCAACGGCGTGCCGGCAGCTCGATGTATATTTCGATCATATGCATGAGCTGCTTTACGCGAGCTTGCTGAAAGGCGTCAGTGGGAAACAAAGCCTTTCCTTCACCCTGATGCTCAAGATAGTCCAAGATGACAAGCGTCTCAGTAAGAAAGCCATGCTCGGTTTCCAGTACCGGCATTTTCCCCATCGGGCTTATTGCGAGCGTGGCTTCGTCTTGAGCCGGGTAATGCTCAACGAATTCATAGTCGATACCCTTTTCCGCAAGAGCGAACTTTACGATATTGACGTAGTTGCTGGCGTTAAATCCGTGCAGTTTCAGCATCTGATTTCTCCGAAAAAATAAAAAATTCATCACGCTTTGACGAGAACACCGCCCGACCTTCTTGCGAAGCTCGGATCGTGGGAGCGGGCCCAGCCCGCGAAAGGGTGGTTTTAGCCACCCGGCAGGATGCCAGAGACGCTAATGGTGTCCCCGTAAAAGCGGTCTCTTAGATAGATCCCTGGCGTCTTGCCGGGAGCTTCGCTCCCTTTCGCGGGCTGGGCCCGCTCCTACAAAGACCGCCTCCCCGGTGGGGTCTTGCAGCTCAATAGAAAACCGTATTCCCACTAAAGCGCTATGAACAAAATAAAAGCGCCGTCTATAGAGCGGTGAGGCCGCCGTCTACCGCCAGTTGATGACCGGTAACGAAAGAGGATGCGCCGGACAGCAGCCAGATAACGGCTTCGGCCACCTCGTCGGCTTCGCCGACCCGGCCCAGCGGATGCATCGCCCGGTGAAACTGGCGCTGTTTTTCCTCGCTGGCGTAGCCGGCCTGCGCCGCCTGTTCGATGGCGCGCTCCATCATCGCGGTGCGGATGATGCCCGGGCACACCGTGTTGACGCGAATGTTCTGGCGCGCGTATTCCGCCGCCACGCTTTTGGTCATACCTACCACGGCGTGCTTGCTGCCGGCATAGGCGGCGCGCCGGGGCGCGCCCACCAGCCCGGCCACCGAGGCGGTGTTTACAATATTGCCGGATTGTTGCTTTTCCATCACCGCCAACTGATGCTTCATGCACAGCCAGACGCCCTTGACGTTGATGGCCATCACCCGGTCGAACAGCGCTTCGTCCACGTCCGCGACCTTGTCGTTTTCTTCTTCGATACCGGCATTATTGAATGCGCCGTCGAGCCGGCCATAGGCCTCGATGGTGGCGGCTACCAGTGCTGCCACTTGATCGTCGCGGGTCACGTCGGCGCCCCGCGCTCGGGCGTCGCCGCCGGCCTTGCGGATCGTTTCCGCGGTGGCGTCGGCGGCGTGCGCATCAATGTCCGATAACATCAGACGGGCCCCTTCATGGCCCAGTTTTTCTGCGGTGGCCCGGCCGATGCCGCCGCCGGCGCCGGTGATCAGTACCACCTTTGAGTGCATGGAAGTGTCGGCCATGGTGTCTCCCGTCTGGTTATTATGATTCTCTTCCGGTTCTACAAATGTAGAAAAGTGATTGCTAGCATAGTGCCGGTTCGGCAAAGTTGTCCAGTAAACCAGCGACCCGACAGAGGACCTGATGGCGGCGGAACCCGACGGCGATGCAAAACCCAAGGCTGCGAAAAAGCGGCAAAGCGCACGCCGCCGCGAGCCGGCGCGTCACTCAACAGCGGGGCACTCAACAGTGCGCCACCAACTGATTCAGGCCACCCTGCGTTTGATCGCCCGGCATGGTGTCGCCGGGATCACCCACCGGGCTGTGGCCGCTGAATCCGCCACCAGCCATGGGCTGGCCACGTATCACTTCGGTTCCATCGCAGCGTTGATCCGCGCCACCATGGAATTTGTCGGTGAGGCGAACGAGGCCGACCAGAGAACTTATTTTCCGCAATTGGATCAGGCCGCCGACGGCGATGCTCTGGCGGCGGTGTTGGCTGGCAACGCGGCGCGGCGTTTGGTGGGTAACCGAGGTATGGGGCTGGCATTGATGGAGTTGCGGCTGGCCGCCGCCCGTGACCCGGCGCTACGTCCGGCGGTACGCCGCTGGGGGGCCAGCTACACCCGGCGGGTGGAGCGGAACCTGGTCCGATTGGGGGCGCGCCACGCCGAACGTGATGCCCGCGAACTGACCTCGTTGATCACTGGTCTGGTGGTGGACCAGTTATCCCTGCCGCGCCCACACTTTTTGCACACGGTGCTTGAGCCGGCGGTGCGTGAACGGGTACGCGTCAGCCTGAACGCCGGCTAAGGTTGCCGGCTAAGGCGGCGCCGGGTCGGTTTGCGAAGCGTCGTCCACCGGGTGGGTGAGCCGGGCGATCACGGCCGCGTAGCGCTCGCCGTCAAAAGCTGGCAACGAGCAGCGCTTGTCGGTGCACACATAGGCGGCAGTGCGTTCCGTGGCCGGATACTGTACGTCCGGGTTGGGTAGCGGGCCTTCGGCTCTGTCCCACCATTCCACCCGTTTGTAATCGCCCGGCTCGGCCAGTGCCAGCCGGTACAGCGCCTGCGCTTGCGGGTCGTCTTTGTCGCCGACAATGGTGAAGTGCCGGGGTGCTTGGGCAAGTTCCTGATCGGCAAGCAGAATGCCGGCCTCTTCCACACGGGCGGTGGCGATCTCCGGCGTCGCCAGATAACGCATGCCGTGCTCCGCCAGCGTTCGCCAGGCCGGATCCCCGGTGTAGTGGAACAGCAGGTTGGCGAAACGGGTCACCGAAATGTTTTCTTCAATGCGTGTTGCCGGCGGCACCGGCACGCCCGGTTCCGGCGCGCTGGTGATGAAGCCGGCGCCTTTTTGCCGGAAGTGGCGGTCGATAAAGCCGGCGGCGCCGGTGGCGCAGTCCAGCCATTTTCGTTCGGCGGTGCTCCGATACAGGTTCAGGCAGGCGCGGCCCATGGCGAGGCTGTCGCCGAGATAGGGGCCGACCGGGTCGTCGGCGTCATGACGGAAGCCACCGTCGGGCAGGCGGCGTTCCGCCAATACCCAGCGCGCCGCGCGCCGCGCCCGGTCCAGGGCGGCGGTGTTGCCGGTGGCGTCATGGAAACGGGCCAGGGCCTCAATGGCCCAGCCGTTTTCGCGGGCGTAGCGGTGGGTATCGATACGCGGAATACCCTCTTCACGGCGCGCCGAGTCACCTTTGTCGAAGTAGTTGGCGCTGTGTTCGCCCTGCACCACATCGGCATCCTGGCTGGTATAGAAGGCGCCGTCCGGGCCGCTCAGGAAATCATTCAGGTAGGTAATGGTGGCGCGGGCGGCGCGCAGATCGTCCGGGTCTTGCCACTGGGCATAGGCGAGCGCGTAAATACGCAGATAGCCGGCCTGGGAGGCCATGATTTTCTCGAAGTGCGGATAGTGCCAATCGCCGCCGGTGGAATACTGGTAGACGCCGCCCCATACCGGATCAATCAGATTGTAGGAGGCGTCCAGGGTCTGCCGGGCTTTGCGTGCTTCCCGCCGTTCGCCGTGCCAAGCCTGTTGCAGGGCGTACTCGACGCTGTCCTGGTCGAGAAACTTCTGGGCCAGATCAAGGCCGCCGTTTTCCCAATCGTAGCTGCGTTCGTGCATGGTTTTCAGGGCCTCGCGCACTGCTTCGGACAGCAACGGCGAGCCGGCGAACCGCTCGGTGGGTTCGGCGCGGGCGGCCGCTTCCGGGCTCGGATCATCGACAATGGCGGTGAGCAAACGCAGGAATTTTTGCGGTGCGATATAGCCGGCGCGTTTGACGATCTCGGTGCCGTCGGCGGCGAACACAATGGTGGCGGGCCAGCCGTAGTCACGGTAACGGTTGGCCAGGTCCGGCCGGCGGTCCTGATCCACTTTTACCGCCACATAGTGCTCGGCGAGATAGCTGGCGACGTCCGGGTTGGCGTAGGTTTCCCGATCCATTACGTGGCACCAGTGGCACCACACTGCTTTCAGGTCGAGCAGAACCAGCTTGTCTTCTTCGGCGGCCTGTTCGAAGACCGCCGACGACCAGCTTTGCCAGTCCACCGGGCTGTTCTGGTCGGCGGCTGGCACGGCGGCGGTCAGGGTCAGGCCGAGCAGCAGCGTCAGTGTCGACCACAGAGGGCGGGTCCGGCGGGTGGTGTGGTGGAACAACGGTATGGGCATGGTGGTTCTCCCTGGCTATACCGTGATCATCGGCCGCCAGGGTGCGGGCCGCCGTGAAGGGGGCCTTACTCCGGGTCGCTTTCCGGCATCTGCCAGGTGATGGTCACCGTTTGTTTGCCCCATTCGAGCGCGGTGGCGCGGTCATTCATAAGAATGTCGATCTTGCTGGCCCAGCGGCGGTTCATCTTGTCGCGGACCACGTACTCCCCGTCCAGCCCCTCAATGGTGACCACGGTTTCATGGCCGAGCCCCAGCGGAATCAGGTCCCGGGAAACGGCGATGGCTTTCATGCCCGGTTCCAGTTGGTCGCCCCAGGCAGCGAGTCCCACATTGCCTTTCTTGGTTTCCGCTTCGGAAAGGGTATAGGCGGTGGCGGTGACTTCCTGGGTGCGGGTTTCCATGGAGTCGCAGGCGGCCAATGGCAGGCCCAGTATCAGGGCGGCATAGGCGAGAGGTGGATGGCCGAGGTGTCGAGAGTTGCGGTGGATGGTCATGGCGTCTCCCTGAATCAGTGACCGGACGGATCCTCCAGCATCTGGCGATGAACCCGCACCGCCGACCGGCTGGGGCGGATGACAATGCCGCGTTCTTCGGTGTGGGCCCGGGTGATGGCGGCGCCGAACAACAGAATCAGCGACGAGTAGTAGACCCAAAGCAGCAGCAGCACCAATGAACCGGCGGCGCCGTAGGTGGAGGCGGTGGCGGTGTGCGACAGGTAGAAGGCGATCAGGAAGCGCCCGAGGACGAACAACAGGGCCGTGACCAGAGCGCCGGAGAGCACATCTTTCCAGCGCAGCACGGCGTCCGGCAGCACCTTGAAGATGGTAGCGAACAGCAGCGTTACCACGCCCACGGAAATCACCATTTCCAGAGTCACCACCAGACCCGCCGGGATCGGCAGCCAGTCCCGGGCGAACACCATGATCGCCTGCAGCACTACGCTCAAAAACAGCGACACCATCAAGACAAAGCCGATTGAAAGCACCACGGTGAGCGACATCAGCCGGCTTTTCAGCAACGCCAGAATGGTGTTGCGGGAGGGGCGCGGGGCAATGTCCCAGACGTTGTTCAGGGACCGCTGCATTTGCGCGAACACCGTGGTGGCGCCCACTACCATGGCGCCCAGGCCGATCAGGGTGGGCAGGATGCCGCCCTGATCAATTTGGTTGGCGGCCACCGCGGTGCGTACCGCCTCGGCGGCGTCGGCGCCGATGGTGTCCTGCAACTGGGTCATGATCTGCGCCATGGCCGCGTCGGTGCTCATTACCAGGCCGATCACCTGCACCGCCAGGATCACCACCGGGGCAATGGAAAACAGAGTGAAAAACGCCAGCGCGCCGGCGTAACTGACCGCGTTGGCTTCCAGCCAGAACCCCACCGCGTTTTTTACCACGCGGAACAGATAGTCCACTGCTGTTTTCATGGCGGTCATCCCCCTGCTCATGACGGCCAGTGTAGCGACCCGCGCTGCCGGTGTCGTGAACGATAGTCGTGAGCGAACCCGGCGGCGCGGGCCGTTAGTCTTCCTTTAAACCGTAGACGATCACCGCGTCGCCAGCCTTGGTGCCAAGGGAACCATGGCCGCCGGCCACCACCAGCAGCCGCTGCCGGCCCTGGGAGTCCTGGTAGGTCATCGGCGTGGCCTGGCCGCCGGCCGGCAGCCGGTCTTCCCAGAGCGGTTCCCCGCTGGTCAGATCGTAGGCCCTGACGTAATAGTCGAGGGTGCCGCTCATGAAGGCCACGCCGCCGGCGGTGACGACCGGACCACCGAGATCGGGTACGCCCATTTTGAACGGCAGGGGCACCGGCGACTGGTCACGCACCGTGCCGTTGCGGTGCATCCAGGCCACCTTGCCGCTGCGCAGATCCAAGCCCGCCACATACCCCCAGGGCGGTTGCTGGCAGGGTAATCCCAGCGGTGACAGGAACGGTTTCAAGGACACCGCGTAGGGGGCGCCGTAGTTTTCGTTGAGCCCCGGCTTGCCGTCGGACACATAGTTGCTGCTGTCGTCCTGGCGGGGAATCAAGGTGGAGACGAACGCCAGATAGCTGGGCGTGGCGAATGCCACCTGCCGCTCCGGGTCCACCGCCAAGCCGCCCCAGTTGAACACCCCGAAGTTGCCGGGGTAGATCAGGCTGCCGGTTTCCGAGGGCGGCGTGTAGCGGCCCTGGTAGTGCAGCCGTTGGAACTGAATCCGACAGAACAACTGGTCGAACAGGGTGGCGCCCCACATATCGCGACCGCGCAGCGGTGGCGGGTTAAGCGTCAGTGACGAGGCCGGCTGGGTAGCGGCGACGTCCTGATAGCCCAGGCTTTCCGGTGCCGGCTTTTCGCTTACCGGCAGTACCGGTTCGCCGTTGCGCCGGTCGAGCACATAGACATCGCCCTGTTTGGTGGGCGCCACCAGGGCCGGCACGGTGCCGTTGTCGGTGTGCAGATCAATCAGGCTGGGTTGGGCGGGCACGTCCATGTCCCAGAGGTCGTTGTGCACGGTCTGGAACACCCAGCGTACCTTGCCGGTGTCCAGCTCCAGGGCGACGATGGCGGACGAAAACGGGGCGGCGTCCGGGTTGCGGTTGCTACCCCATTGGTCAGGCACCTGGTTGCCCATCGGCAAGTAGATCAGCCCCAGGGTTTCGTCGACGCTGGAGATCGACCAGGAGTTGGGGGAGTTGTGGCTGTAGGTTTCGCCTTTCGCCAGCGGCGCGGTGCTCTCCGGGTTCGCCGGATCCCAGTTCCACACCAGTTCGCCGCTGCGCACGTCGTAGGCACGGATCGCGCCGGACGGCTCGCGGGTGGATACGTTGTCGTTTACCGCCCCGCCGATGATCACGTAGTCCTCGGTGACCACCGGCGGCGAGGTGCTGTAATAAAAACCGTCTTCGCGGTTGGGCATGTTTGCCCACAGGTCTACCGCGCCGTTGTCGCCGAAGCCTTGGCAGCGGTTGCCGGTGTCCGGGTCGAGGGCGATCAGGCGGGCGTCGGCGGTGGGGAGAAACAGGCGACGGGCACAGTCATTGTTGGCGGTGGCGTTGTCGCCACCGTTACGATCCGGACTGCCACCGGAGGCCGCCAGTGCCTGGTCGTCATCGCGGATCGCGCCGCCGTCGGTGGTCCGCCGGCCGTCGAAATAAGACAGGCCTCGGCAGGTCTGGTGCTGGCGGCTGATGTTCTTGTCGAGGCGCGGATCGAAGGTCCAGCGCTCGGTGCCGGTGTCCGCGTCCAGGGCCACCACCTGGTGGTGTGGGGTGCACAGGTAGAGGGTGTCGTCGATCTTCAGCGGCGTGACTTCGAAGGTGGTTTCCACGGGGTCGCCGTCGCCGCGCACATCGCCGGTGTGGTAGGTCCACACCTTTTCCAGCCGGTCCACGTTATCCGGCGTGATCTGCTCAAGCGGTGAATAGCGCTGGCCGAACCCGGTGCGGCCGTAGGCGTGCCAGTCGCCATCGGCGATCGCGCTTTGTCCTGCCTGCGCCGCCTGCGGCGTACGGGCGGTGGGTAGTTCGCCGCGTACGCCATGACGGTCGGGGATCAGCACGGCGACCAGTGCCAGTCCCGCCGCCGCCGCGACCATCAGAGTGAGGGGGCCGGCGGTCAGGCCCCAGGGCTGGCGGCCGCTGGCATTGAGGCCGCGCGTCACCCAGGGGGTGATCAGCCACAGTCCCAGCGCCACGATGACCGCGCCACGGGGCATCAGGGCCCACCAGTCCAGGCCCACTTCCCAGACCGCCCACAGGCCGGTGCCAAGGATAACCAGGGCGTAAATCCACAAAGCGCCGGGGCGGCGCAACACCATCAGCACGCCGGTGAGCAGCAACCCGGCCGCCGCGCACAGGTAATAAGGGCTGCCGCCGAGCATCGCCAACCAGCCGCCGCCGGCGGCCAGCACCAGGCTGATCAGTATCAGAATCCATCCTGTGAAAACCGCCATCGGTTTCCTCCTTAATGCAATTTCATACGCGGGCGTACCAATTTGCTGAAGCGGCCCGCGGCCAGCAGCATGATGGTGCGCGGCCAGCCGTACAGCGCCGCCTGGTGCATGCGGTACAGGCCCACGTACATCAGCCGTGCCAGCCAGCCTTCGACGAAGAAATTGCCGCCTTTGAGGTTGCCCATCAGCATGCCCACGGAACTGTAGTTGGACAGCGACACCAGCGAGCCGTGGTCCCGGTAGCGGAACGGCTTGGGGTCCCGGTTCATGATCAGCCGGTGCAGGTTTTTGGCGGTGTGCCCGGCCATTTGCTGGGCGGCCTGGGCCCGTGGCGGGATCGGTTTGTCGTCACCTTCGGGTTTCAGGAAGGCGCAGTCGCCGACCACGAAAACCCGGTCGTTGCCTTTGGCCTGCAGGGTGGGGGAGACCTCGATCTGATTGATCTTGTTGAGCGCGAAGCCTTCCAGCTTGCCGACAAAGTCTGGTGCTTTGACGCCGGCCGCCCAGACCATCAAATCGGCACTGAGGGTTTCTTCGTCTTTGGTAATCAACGCGTCTTCGCTGGCGCGCGCCACCATGACGCCGGTGCGCACCGAGACCCCCAGGCCTTCCAGCCGCTCCTGGGCGGCGGCGGAGACCCGCTCGGACAAGCCGGGCAGGATGCGCGGCAGCGCTTCCACCACGGTAACGTTCAGTTGTTTGCGGTCCAGGTGTTCGTGGCCGTACAGCTTGAGCATTGCCACCGCGTGGTGAATTTCCGCCGCTAGTTCCACGCCGGTGGCGCCGCCGCCGACGATCGCCACGGACACCGGTTCGTCACGGTAGTTGGCGTGCAGACAGGTGTTCATAAAGCGTTCGCGGAAGCGTTCCGCCTGGGCGCGGGTGTCCATGAACAGACAGTTGTCGCGAACCCCGGGGGTGCCGAAGTCATTGCTCTGGCTGCCCACGGCGATGACCAGATAATCGTAGTAGATATCGCGTTCGGGCAGCACTTCCGCGCCTTCCGCGTCCGTGATCGGCGCCAGGGTGATGGCGCGCTTTTCCTTGTCTACCCAGGTCATGTGGCCGGGTTCGAAACGGTAGTGATTGAGGCGCGCGTGGGCACGGTAATCCACCGCGTCCAGGTCCGCGTCGATGGCGCCGGTGGCGACTTCGTGGAAGCGGGGTTTCCAGACGTGCACACTGCTGGCGTCCACCAGGGTGATGTCGGCGTGCCCGAATTTGCCCAGTTTGCGTCCTAGCTGGGTAACCAGGGGCAGGCCACCGGCACCGCCGCCGACCACCACGATCTTTGGTTTGCTCATTCAGGGGCTCCTTGCATTAAGGGCGCCAGTCTAACGCCGCGTGGGCATGGCGTGAAATTCGGTTGTGAGAGCGGGCCCTGTGGGAGCGGGCCCCGCCCGCGAAAGGGAGCGAAGCTCCCGGCAGGATACCAGAGGCTTGTCTAACGGCAGCACTAACAGCGTCTCTGGGATCCTGCCGGGCAACCTTTGCCGGCCGGCTTAAGCCGGCCTTTCGCTTGCAAGGCAAGCTCCCACAAGATCCACTCCCGCCGGCGCCACAACAAAAAAGCCCGCCGGGTGGCGGGCTTTTCGGTGTGGCGCAAGGCGCCGGCTACGCCTTCGGGCCGGCGGCGCGGATGTCGTCCGCCACGTCGGCGTACTTCTCGGCGAAGTTGCTTTGGAACTGCTCGGCCAGGTCGCGGGCGCGGGCTTCGTAATTCTCCGGCTCGGCCCAGGTGTTCTTGGGCTTGAGCAGGTTGTCGTCGACGCCGGGCACGGACTTGGGAACATCCAGGTTGATGATATCCAGGTGTTCGGTTTCAGCGTCGTCCAGCGCACCACTGAGGATGGCGTTGACCACGCCGCGGGTGGTGGGGATGCTGAAACGTTCGCCTTCGCCATAGGGGCCACCGGTCCAGCCGGTGTTGACCAGGTACACCTGGGAGCCGAACTCGGCCACGCGCTTGATCAGTAGCTCGGCGTATTCGCCGGCGCGGCGCGGGAAGAAGGGCGCGCCGAAGCAGGTGGAGAAGGTGCTCTTGATGCCGTCACCGGAACCCATTTCGGTGGACCCTACCAGCGCGGTGTAGCCGCTCAGGAAATGATAAGCGGCGGCTTCGCGGCTCAGTTTGGAGACTGGCGGCAATACCCCGGTCAGGTCGCAGGTCAGGAAGATGATGTGCTTGGGTTCGCCGCTGCGGTTTTCCAGCACCCGCTTGTCGATGTTTTCCAGCGGGTAGGCGGCGCGGGTGTTCTGGGTCAGCGACACGTCGGTGTAGTCCGGCTCGCGGCTTTCCTCGTTGAGGATCACGTTTTCCAGGACCGCGCCGAAGCGGATCGCGTCCCAGATCACCGGCTCGTTTTTCTGGCTCAGGTCGATGCACTTGGCGTAGCAACCGCCTTCGATGTTGAACACTACGTCCTTGCCCCAGCCGTGCTCGTCGTCGCCGATCAGGTAGCGGTCCGGGTCCGCGGACAGAGTGGTTTTGCCGGTGCCGGAAAGGCCGAAGAACAGGGCCACGTCGCCGTCTTCGCCAACGTTGGCGGAGCAGTGCATGGGCAGCACGTCTTTTTCGGGGAGCAGGAAGTTCTGTACCGAGAACATCCCTTTCTTCATTTCACCGGCGTAACGCATACCGGCGATCAGCACTTTGCGCTGGGCAAAGTTGAGGATGACACAGCCATCGGAATTGGTGCCGTCGCGCTGCGGATCACACTGGAAGTTTACCGCGTGGAGAATCTGCCATTCCTGTTTGTCGCGCGGGTTGAACTTGTCCGGGCGGATGAACAGGGTGTTGGCGAACAAATTGTGCCAGGCGGTTTGCGCGGTCACTTTCACCGGCAGGTAGTGGTCGGTATCGGCGCCCACATGCAGATGAGATACAAAGGTATCGTCCTCGGTCACGAACGCGGCCACGCGGTCCCAGAGGGCATCGAATTTGTCCGACGGGAAGGGGCGGTTAATCGCGCCCCAATGGATGTGCTCGCTGGTGCTGGGTTCGTCCACTACGTAGCGGTCCATCGGGGACCGGCCGGTGCGGTGGCCTGTTTCCACCACCAGGGCGCCATTGGCGGCAAGGCGGCCTTCGTTACGCTGAACGGCCAGCTCCACAAGCTGGGCCGGGCTGAGGTCGTTGTAGGTCATGGGATTGCTCATCGGTTCTTCCTGGGCTTATGTGGCCGGGCTCCTGACAGGCGCGCGATTATGACAGAAAAGCCGCGCAGTGGCGATGCCAGGCCGACCCGCCGGTCATGTTCTGTTACGTCTGCGAGCGCCCGGAGGCGGTCTTAAAGCCGGCGCAGCAGTGCCGCCAGATCCACCGCATCGAAGTGTTGCCGGGAAAGGCAGAAGTCACAGGTCAGGGTGGCTTCGCCGTCTTCATCGAGCAGCGTTTTAAGTTCCGCCTTACCCAGTGACAACAGGGCGTTCTCGGTGCGTTCCCGGGAACAGGTGCAACCGAAGCGCAGCGGCTGGGCTTCGGGCAGGCGCGGCGGGGTTTCATGGAACAGTCGGCGCAGCACCGTCTCCGCCGACAGGTCCAGCAGCTCTTCCATCTTCAGAGTGCCGGCGAGGGCCTCCAGGTGTTCCCATTGGCGGCGGTTGTCGTCCCGGTCGGCGACCTGATCAGGCAGACGCTGCAGCATCAGCCCAGCGGCGCGCCCATTGCCGGCGGCCAGCCACAATCGGGTGGGCAGTTGTTCGGATTGCTGGAAATAAACTTCCAGGCATTGTGCCAGCGTATCGCCTTCCAGGGGCACGATGCCCTGGTACTGCCGGCCCTGGTCCGGACTGATAGTGATCACCATGGTGCCGTCGCCGATCAGCGCGCCGATATTGGCGGCGGTGTCCAGTTCGCCGTCGTGACGGGCCAGGGCCCGAAGCTGCCCGTCGTGGGTGCATTCGGCCAGCAGCAACGACACCGGGCCTCGCCCCTGAGCCTGCAGGCTCAGCCGGCCGCTGAACTTGAGCGTGCCGGCGAGCAGCGCCACGGCGGCCACCGCCTCGCCGACCAGGCCCTGCACCGCCAGCGGGTAGTCGTGGCTGCCGAGAATCGCTTCCAGGCTCTCGTCCAGGCGCACCAGCTCGCCGCGGATATCCGTGTCGGGAAATAGAAAACGTTGTTTGAAATCAGCGTGGTTCAAAGCTCACCTTCGTGGTCGCGGCGGAAACGCTGCAGGTCGCGGCGCTCCTTCTTGCTGGGTTTGTGGTCGGGCACCGGCGCGGCCATGCGGGCCAGCCGTTTTTGTTCACTGGATTGCTGGCGGGCCGCCATGCTTTCCTCGGTTTCCCGGTACAGGCTTTCGGCGACGTGGGCCGGGCCCCTCTTGGTGGCCACGGCCTCCACTTGCACGGTCCAGCGCTGGTCGCCCTTACGGATTTCCAGCACATCGCCGGGTTGCACCGCCTTGCTGGGTTTGGCCTTGCCGCCGCCGACTTGGACCTTGCCGCCCTCGATGGCCTGCTTGGCCAGGCTGCGGGTTTTGAAGAACCGCGCCGCCCACAGCCAGGAGTCGATCCGCGCGCCGTCGCTCACGGCAGCACCCGCAGGAAGTCGTCGATGGCCGGAAAAGGATCGGTGTGATCGCGGGCCGGCAGACTGGAATCCGGCTGGCGGATACTGGCCAGGTGGCCGAGACCGAACAGACGGCCGGAATGCAGCACCGGCAGTGAGTCGTCCACCAGTAGCGCGCGGCCCGGCTCGAAAGGGTGGCTGTGGCTGAGTTGGCGCCAGAATGCCTGGGCTTCCTTGGCGTGGCCGTAATCGTGGCTCGACACCAGCACGTCGAAGTAGCGCTCGATGCCGGTGCGCTCCAATTTCAGGTCCAGGGCGTCGCGGTGAGCATTGGTGACCATGATCACTTGCTTGGGGCTCTCGGCGAGGGCGGACAGGAACGCCTCGGCGCCCGGGCGCACCGCGATGCGGTCCGCCGCCGCTCGTTTCAGACCGCTGATGTTGAGCCCCAGCTCCCGGGTCCAGAAATCCAGGCAATACCAGTTCAGGGTGCCCAGATGGCTCTCGATCCAGTCATGCAGAATCCGCTCCGCCTCGGCGTAGTCCAGGCCACGGCTGAGCGCGTATTGCTCGGGCACATGGCGCTGCCAGAACCAGTTGTCGAAGGCCAGATCCAGCAAGGTGCCGTCCATGTCCAGCAGCACCGTGTCGATATTGTCCCAGTCGATCATCTACCCGCCTGTATCAGCCTTGTTCAGCGACCGCATAGTATGCAATATCGGGGCGCACGCCGAAATACAAAGGCCTGTGGGAGCGAGCCTGCTCGCGAAAGGCCGGTAATACCGGCCGGCAGGATTCCAGAGGGCTTTGAAAGCGGAGTACAACAAGGCCTCTGGAATCCTGCGGGGCAACCACTGCCGGGAGCTTCGCTCCCTTTCGCGGGCGGGGCCCGCTCCCACAAGCCCGCTCCCACAAACCGGGCTAGGGAGTTGCCGGGTCGCCGCAGGCGAGGCGGGCCTTGCGGACGTTTTCTTCCAGGTGGTGAGGATTGACGGTGCCGGCGATCACGGCGCTGACGCCGGCGGTGCCGAGCACTCTATCCAGGCTCGCCTGCACCGGATCAGGATGGTCGCCGGCCAGGTGACCGCTGGCGAAGGCTTTCTTGATCAGGATGCCCTTGTTGTGGGCGGCGGCGTGGTCGATCACCGGGCGCTCATCATTCTGGTTCAGATTGTAGGTAACCATCGCCACGTCACCGCCGCGCTCCAGCGCCTGGATGCCGCCGGCCACGGTTTTGCCGGACAGGCCGATGGCGCGGATCAAACCTTCCCGCTTCATATCTTCCAGCACGCCGAGCGTGCCGCCGCGCAGAATGTCCAGATCGTTGCCGTCGGAGTGCACCAGTACGCAGTCCAGGTGGTCGGTGTTCAAGCGCCGCAGGCTGCGCTCCACGGACGCCCGGGTATGCGCCGGCGAAAAGTCGAAATGGCTGTCGCCGTTGTCGAATTCCTCACCCACCTTGGACACGATTACCCAGTCGTGGCGATCACGCAGCAGTTCGCCGAGCCGCTCTTCACTGCGACCGTAGGCCGGCGCGGTGTCGATCAGGTTAATGCCCAGGTCGCGGGCGCGGGCCAGCAGGTTACGCACCGCATCGTCGTCGGGAATCGAGAAGGCGGTAGGATATTTGACGCCCTGATCGCGGCCGATCTTCACGGTGCCGAGGCCGAGGGCGCTGACCGTCAGGCCGGTGTCGCCCAGATCGCGCATAAAACCCATCAAGCGTCCTCCCCGAACAGACGGTGCCATTGCGGCCGACCGATGTCGGCCCGTTCCAGCGTCGCCGGTATCTGCGGCAGGGGCGCGCCGTTCTCCAGGCCGTGTTCGGCGATCAAGGCTTCCACCCGGTCGCCCAGATCCGGGGCCAGGGTTAGTTTGGTGGGCCAGGTGATAATCAGGTTCCGGTCGCGTCGGGCGTAGGCGTTGTCCGGTTTGGCCAGGCCCTGCTGTTGCGGCTCAGCCCGGGCCACATCCATCACCGCCAACTCGGCATCGGAAAAATCCAGCCACGGGAACAAGTCGTTCAGCTCGCGGCGGGCGGCGTCCAGTTGCTGCGCATCGCTGCGCGCGACGCCTTTTTCCGCCAAGTCGCCACCCAGGTACCAGACCAGGTCGCCGTCGTCCATGTCGTGAGTGGTGACGGTCAGCCGTGGCTTGTTGCTGGTGCCCACGCAATGCGCGTACAGACGGTGGCCAAGCCGGTGTTTCACCAACACCATTTTCAACGGTCGGCTTTGTGCCTCCTCGCGGGGGAACAGCGACGCTTTGTGGGCGTCTTCCAGCAGACCGGCGTTGCCTTCGCCGGCGGCCAGTACGGTGAGTTTCGGTTCGATGCGGACACCGTCCATCTCCACCGCGTCCAGGCCGTTGTCGCCCCAAACCAGGCGGTGACGGTCCGGTTGGAAGCGCAGCAGCCGGTCGCGTACCGGCGCGGTCAGCACCTGGAGCAAGCTTTCGGTATCCACCACCAGGTCGTCCAGGCGGTAGACCTGGCCCTTGAAGCGCCGGTCCGCCAGGGCGGAGGGAAAGTCGGGGCGTTTCAGTTTCTCGATCCGCCCGCGCAGCATGCGGCTGGCGAAGAAGGTGGTCATGCGGCTGGCCACGGACCCGGCGGACCACAGGTTCTGCGTTTCGGCGAGCACGCGCAGCCCGGTAAGGTCCACCGGCCCCTGGCCGTCGATGGCCTGACGCCAGCGGTCGGGCATGCCGGCGATGGCCTCGGATTCACTGGACAGCGTACCGCCCAGGGCGTACTTCAGGCCGCCGTGAATAATGCCCTGGCTGGCCAGGGTTTGGGCGCCGCCCAGGGTGTCGGTTTCCAGCAGCAGGCATTGATAGCCGCGCTGCTGCAAGTGGTTGATCAGCCACAGGCCGGCGATGCCGCCGCCGAAGATCAGGATGTCCGGTTTTAACTCAGTCGCGCTCATGGATCACCATCGGTGTAATGCGCGGCTATGCTAGCATAGCCGGCCGGGTCGGACGTCAGACGTCCGACGTCAGACGTCCGACGTGGATCAAACATGCGCGCGCTGTATTCCATACTCTGGTACCTGCTTTTGCCTGTCCTGTTCCTGCGCCTGTGGTGGCGTGGTCGGCGGGCACCGGCCTACCGGCGCCGCTGGGGCGAGCGAATGGCACTGGGCCTGGGGCGCGGACGCCTGCGCGACAGTGTCTGGATTCATGCCGTCTCGGTGGGCGAGACGCTGGCCGCGGCGCCGTTGATCGAGGCTCTGCTGGCCCGGCACCCGGATACGCCGCTGGTGGTCACCACCACCACACCCACCGGTTCCGAACGCGTGCAGGCGCTGTTCGGTGATCGCGTTACCCACGTCTATTGTCCCTGGGAGTTGCCCGGCGCCTACCAGCGTTTCTGGCGTGCGTTTGATCCGCGCCTGGTGGTGATTCTGGAGACCGAGCTGTGGCCCAACCTGTGTGCCGCCGCCAAAGCCCACGGTGCCCGTTTATTGTTGATGAACGGACGTTTGTCCGAGAACAGCTACCGGGGCTACCGGCGCTTGCCGAAACTGGTGAGGCCGATGCTAGCGCGCTTTGATCTGCTGGCGGTGCAGACCCGCGCCGAGGCGGACCGTTTCCAGGCCTTGGGCGCGGATCCGGATAAGCTGCGCGTTAACGGCAGCGTCAAGTTCGATCTGACATTGAGTGACGACCTGCGCGCTCAGGCGGCGGCCTTGCGCGAGCGCTTCGGGGCGCGGCCGGTGTGGATCGCTGCCAGTACCCATCCCGGCGAAGAGGAGCAGGTGCTGGCGGCCCATCGCCGGTTATTGGCGGACCAGGCCGGCAGTCTGCTGGTGCTGGTGCCGCGGCATCCGGAGCGCTTCGACGAGGTGGCTGCCCTGGGCGCGCGGCGGGGCATGACAGTGGCGCGGCGTAGCCGTGACGATCGGGTGGACGCGGCGGTGAATCTGTATCTGGCGGATACCATGGGGGAGTTGCTGATGCTGTTCGGCGCCGCCGATCTGGCTTTCGTTGGTGGCTCGCTGGTGCCGGTGGGCGGGCATAATCTGCTGGAACCGGCGGCCTGGGGGCTGCCGGTGCTGAGCGGCCCGCAACTGCATAATTTCACCGCCATCGCCGATTTGCTGGACGCCGCCGGGGCCCTGCGGCTGGTGGCCGACGAGGCGGAATTGGCGTCACGGTTGGCGGGCTTGCTTGGCGACGCCGGCGAGCGCCGGCGTCTGGGCGAAGCGGCGGCGGCCGTGGTGGCCGCCAACCGGGGCGCGCTTCAGCGCGGCGTTACCATTTGCTCTTCGCTCTGGCCTTCCAGATCCGGGTCGTAAAGATCCAGGGTCTGCTGATCGGACAGCCAATCGTTCACCGCCACCAAATCTTCCACATCCAATTCGCCGGCCGCTGATTTCAGCGTCAGGGTATCGAGAATGTAGTCGTAGCGGGCGTTGGCGTAATCACGTTGGGCGGCGTACAGCGCCTGCTGGGCGTTGAGCACGTCGACCACGTTGCGGGTGCCCACTTCGTAACCGGACTGGGTGGCTTCCAGGGCGGACTGGGTGGAGCGGATCGCCTGACGGCGCGCTTGCACGCGCAGAGAGTCCGCTTCCACGGTGCGGTAGAAGGTGCGGGCCTGTTGGCTCACATCGCGGATCGCCTGGTCGTAGCGCTGGCTGGCGGCATCGGCGAGCAGGGCGGCCTGCTTGCGCTGACTGTTGAGACCGCCGCCTCGGAACAACGGCATGGTCACTTCAATGCCGATAGTCTTTGAATTAGTGTCCGGTTGCGTCGAGTAGAATTGCGTGAGTTGATTGCCGGGATCGCCTCCCGAAACGCTTGGATCGGTATTGTGGTTGTGCTGATACTCAGCGAACAACTGAACCTTTGGAAGCATGGCCCCCAGTTGTCGGTCGGCCGTAAAACCCGCTGCTTTGGCGCTGTAGCGGGCGGCGAGAATCTGCGGATTCTGGTACGCGGCCTTATCGA